>ERZ773014.225-NODE-225-length-38759-cov-18.703571_pt1 | contig 38759 bp, 32 predicted proteins | sample MGYA00580841_ERZ773014 | MGnify/ENA primary metagenome ERZ773014 (study PRJEB29015, sample SAMEA2737989) | human oral metagenome | biome: human oral; feature: human-associated habitat; material: dental | place: China | collected 2067 ... | reverse complement strand
AACCCCAATGTCTTTAAAGCAGTTGGCTTAACTCCACTATTAGTTGACAAGTTTACAAGTAAACCAGTCGACAAGAGTGTTAGCCTATCTGCAACAAAACATTTGGCTTAACTCCTTAACTCCATAACTCCTTAACCCCTCAACAAGTAGAACAGTTGACAAGAGTGTTAGCCTCGCTGCAACAAAGCATTTGGCTTAACTCCTCAACTCCATAACTCCTTAACTCCATAACTCCCTAACTCCTCAACCCCTTAACTCCTTAACTCCTCAAAAAGAATATGCACCATCGCACCCTTACCCTCCTCTTTGCCCTCGCTTTCGCTCTTGTTTCACATGCACAACACGCCACAAACATCCCTTCGCTGCCTGGCGAACGCTGGTGGGGCGGAGCCACAGCCTTAGGTTCGAAGATGCCATTCGGCAAAGAACTGCCCGCGTTCAACCTCTTCAACCGCAACGACAACAACCAAGTGTCGCCCCTACTCGTCTCCAACAAAGGCCGATATGTATGGAGCGACCGCCCATTTACATTCAGCGTGCGCCAAGGCGACCTGCATCTAGACTCGCCCTTCGCACCCATTACCGTCCCCCAAAAGGCGGGTTTAACCCTGCGCGATGCTTATCTCGCAGCCATGCACGCCCACTTCCCACCTAGCGGAAAACTACCCGACAGCCTGTTTTTCACCATGCCCCAATACAACACTTGGATTGAACTGATGTACAACCAAAACCAAAAAGACGTGTTGGCCTACGCCGAAGACATCGTGAAAAACGGATTTCCCCCTGGCATCATCATGATAGACGACAACTGGCAGCGACATTACGGCAACTTTGAGTTTAAACCAGACCGCTTTCCCGACCCCAAAGGCATGGTGAAACGCTTACACCAAATGGGCTTTAAGGTGATGTTGTGGGTCTGTCCCTTCGTTTCTGCCGACAGTCCAGAGTATCGCGACCTGGCCGAAAAGGGCTTTTTACTAGCCGACACCACCTCGCAGCCAGCCATTATCAAATGGTGGAATGGGCAAAGTGCCGTGTACGACTTCACCAACCCCGATGCCTGCAACCATTTTATCGGCCTTTTACGCGGCGTTCAACAACGTTACGGCATCGACGGCTTTAAGTTTGACGGCGGCGACAACCACTTTTACCACCGCACCGACCTTGTTTCGCATGGTGGAAAGAACATCGTTTCGGTAGACCACACACGCGCTTGGGCCGAACTGGGACTTGCTTTCCCCTTCAACGAATACCGCGCAGGGTGGCAAATGGGTGGTAAAGAGCTGGTTCAACGCCTGGGCGACAAAGACTATTCGTGGCAAGCCGTGCGCCTGCTTATCCCCGATATGATTGCGGCAGGGCTGCTTGGTTATGCCTATGCTTGCCCAGATATGATTGGCGGCGGGTCGTTCGCCACCTTCTTAGGCATCGACGCCGGTCAGTTCGACCAACAACTCATCGTGCGTTCGGCGCAAGTTCACGCCCTTATGCCCATGATGCAGTTCTCGGTTGCCCCTTGGCGCATTCTCGATGCCCAACACCTGCAAGCCGTAAAGGCCATGGCCAAGCTGCATGCAGCCTTTGGCCACTACATATTACAGTGCGCACGCCAGTCGGCTACCACGGGCGAACCCATCGTTCAAAGTCTTGAATACGCCTATCCCAATCGCGGTTATGCCGAGATAACCGACCAGTGGATGCTTGGCGCGCGGTATATGGTGGCACCGATGGTAACAGCAGGCACTAGCCGAAGTGTGGTTCTTCCGCCAGGAAAATGGAAAGACGACCGCGGGCGCATGCTGAAAGGTGGCCGAACGATAACCATTGACGTGCCGCTGAACCGACTGCCGTATTACGAAAAGCTGTAACAGGCGCAACGCGCAAACAGCCTTCGCGCCCCGTTAGCCCCACAGCTAGCGGGGCGTTGGGTTATGCGGGGCAACACAACAGGCCTCGCCGAGAGGGAGAAAAAATGTTTTTTCCCGAACATTTCCTACACATTCACAGCATATTTTATTACCTTTGTCTGCAACAATCACGCCTTTACATCACACCATATAATATTGAAAGGTAGACTTTAACATTAAATTTAACAACATATATGTTACGTAAAAACCTACTATTACAACTGTCGTTTGTGGCACTCGCCTTGATGCCTCAGACGATGAAAGCGCAGTTTAACTGGCCATACAAAAAAGTAAACGGCACGTTAGTAACCGATGTTCCCCAACGCGACGCAGGACAACAATCGGCTCTCAACCTCGTTACGCCCAAGATGAAGGTGGTGCGCGTGGCCTTTGTTGGCCTTGGCATGCGCGGACCGGGTGCCGTTGAACGCTGGACCCACATCCCCGGCATCGAGATTAAGGCGCTTTGCGACTACGAAAAAAGCCGTGCCGAGGGTTGCCAAAAGTATTTAAAGCAAGCCAGCATGCCTGCCGCCGATATCTATTACGGCGAAAACGGCTACAAGGAAATATGCAAACGCCCCGACATCGACCTCGTGTACATCGCTACCGACTGGGCTCACCACTTCCCCGTGGCCAAAGAAGCCATGACAAACGGTAAGCACGCGGCCATAGAAGTGCCTTCGGCCATGAACATGCATGAGATTTGGGAACTCATTAACCTCTCTGAGAAGACGCGCCTGCACTGCATCATGCTCGAAAACTGCTGCTACGACTTCTTCGAACTCAACTCGTTGCACATGGCGCAAGAGGGACTTTTCGGCGACGTTATCTACGCCCAAGGTGCCTACCGACACGAGCTGTCGCCCTTTTGGAAACACTATTGGAAGAACGGACCCAACGACAAGCTGGGCTGGCGCCTGCGTTATAACAAGGAGTTTCGTGGCGACGTGTATGCCACACACGGCCTTGGCCCCATCGCACAGGTGCTGAACATCCACCGCGGCGACCGCATGCGCACCCTCATCGCGATGGATACCCGCTCGTTTAACGGCAAAAAGCAAGCGGAAAAGTTCTCTGGCGAGCCTTGCGACACCTTCCGCAACGGCGACCAAACCACAACGCTCATCCGCACAGAGCAAGGTAAGGTGATGGAAATTATACACAACGTGATGACGCCCCAGCCCTATAACCGCATGTATCAGCTAACGGGAACCAAGGGATTTGCCAACAAATACCCCGTGGAAGGTTATGCCGTGTCGGCCAAAGACATGAAAGAGGCTGGCGTTACGCCCTCTAACGATGACCTTTCGGGACACGATTACCTGAAAGAGGCCGACATGAAAGCGCTTGTTGAACGCTACACCAGTCCGATTGTGAAGAAATATGGCGACGAGGCCAAAGAAGTGGGCGGCCACGGAGGTATGGACTTCATCATGGACAGCCGCTTGGTGTACTGTCTGCAAAACGGCTTGCCACTGGATATGGACGTTTACGACTTGGCCGAATGGTGCTGCTTGGCCGAGCTTGGCTCCATCTCGATGGACAACGGCTTTATGCCCGTAGAGGTTCCCGACTTTACTCGCGGACATTGGAACGAGGTTAAGGGCTACAAACACGCTTACGCAGCACCCGAAGACGAGGCCAAGGCACTTGCCGAGGCCAAAGCATTCACCGCCCAACTGAAAGCCAAAGGTGCAAAATATTGGGCTGCTGCCGACAAGAAGGCTGCCAAGAAGAAAGGTAAGAAGTAAATTGCGCCACAACTTTCACGCCACACAATTTGGCTTTTCGGAAGCTCAAATTGCACACTTAGTTGGCAGCATGCAAGCGATATCTGCGTGAAAGGTTCGTAGACTTGGCTACTTGTCTACTCATTAACTTGTCAACTAACAATTGAATATACCCCAAAAGATACCGAGCAATTACTCAAAATTGCTCGGTATCTTTTTGTAATAAAACAAGCTTGTGTGCGTTGTTGATAATAGTAAAGCCTCTCGTATGCGAACATCTCCGACACCGAGAGCTAAACAAAGGAGGAACAGTTCAACATGAAACAACAAATAGTAAAGCATCTTTTGCTTCTTTCTGTGTTAGTGTCTATTCCGCTACATGGGCAAGAAACCTATTCTAGCCTTACGCGAGCGGCTTTGGAAACCATGTGGCAGTCGGCAGACAGCGCAACTTACAGAAAGTCGCTTGCCATGTATGAGCATGCCTTTGCTCTTTTCCCCGACAGCATCGAAGACGTAGGACTCTACAAGGCATCTGTTCTTGCTGGCTACCTGAACGAGAAAGACAAGGCTTTTAATTATCTAAACCGCCTATTTCAATTGTCTTCAAAACTCCCACAGTTGACCAAATGGGAACTTATAATTGGCGAGTATGCCCAAGACGAGTATGCAAATCTGCTTTCTGACCCTAGGTGGGACGACCTGAAAATCAAAGCCTTGAAAGCCAAGCAAACCTTTTACGACGGCCTAAAAGCCCTCGAAAAAGAGTTTTACGTTGTGGATAAAGCTCCGTTGAACAATGCGAAAGACGGCAAGATACTGTACAGCGAGATTAAGAAAAAGGCTGGATTTCTGCCCAAGCAACAACAAGACTATTCTCTTTCGCTTGTGATAAACGACACGGCGAGAACGGCTTTCCTTGTTCATCTGCCCCCAAACTACAACCCCGCAAAGCGTTATCCCTTGCTATTCTTCCTACATGGGGCAGTCAGGAACAACAGCCTCACCGACTATCTGCCTGCTTCGTGGGTGCTATACGATTGGAACAGATACTACACCAAGTATGCCGAGCTAAACGATGTGATACTTGTCTTTCCCCAAGGTAGTAAAGAATTCAACTGGATGACTCCCGATGATGGGTTCTTTATGGTGCCTAAGATTGTTACGCTCGTTAAGAAGGCACTCAACGTAGACGACAACAAGGTGTTTATTTCAGGGCATTCAAATGGAGCAACTGGCTCTTTCTCGTATCTGATGAAACAGCCAACGCCATTTGCAGGCTTCTATGGTTTCAACACCCAGCCAAAAGTTTTCACGGGTGGAACCTTTGTCGAGAACATCAAAAACCGTTCGTTCATCAACTTTTCTACAGATCAAGACTACTATTATCCGCCCAATGCCAACGATGATTTTACCCAATTGATGAACAGCATCAAAGCCGACTACAAGGAATATCGATACAATGGCTTTCCGCATTGGTTTCCCCAGTTCAACGAATCAGAACCAGCATACAAGATTTTGTTTGCCGACCTTCTTCAGCGGCAAAGAAACCCCTTCCCAAAAGAAATATCATGGGAGTTTGACGACAATCGTTATGGCCACATAGATTGGCTTTCCAACATAAAGCTAGACACGTTGGCAAGCAAGAAGGCATGGCATAAAGAAAAGAACTTCAAAATCATCCGCGAGCTAGCATACGACGAAAAAGACAGTCTTATAACCAAGAATGTCGACAAGATGGCTTTTGATTTTCCACGTAAGTCGGGCAAGATATTGGCCAAGTATGCAAATAATGTCTTCCATATAGAAACCTCTTGCATCAAATCTTTCTCGGTAAACATCGCTCCTGAAATGGTAGACACGAACAAGAAAGTGCGCATATTTGTAAACGGGAAGTTGCGTTTCGACAAGCGCATTGGGTATGATGCGAGCTTGATGTTGAAGAACTTCGATGCAACCCAAGACAGAAACCAAGTCTGGATAAATCAGATTGACATTCAATAAAGGACAGAATCCACAACGTTATATCAGCTAATGGCGCATGCAACACCCCGTTTCACACGAAGCAAACAACCCTTTGGCCCCAACCCCACGGCTAAATGATGCAAAAAGCAGGTTTTGTTCTTAAAAAAAGCAGACAAACCAAAGGGAGTGAAAGTCTAGAAATAGTAGCTGTTTCCCACTTTTTGGGGCATGCTCACACCTACCATTTACAAGTGTTTGAGCATGCTTAGCCTTATCTTTCTCGCTGGCAGCGACCATAAATTTAACCATTAGCGAGCCTAACAACATACAAACACAACTTGGTTATTCCACCCGTTGTTTGCCAATTTCACCACCAAGTGTCCGTTTTTGTGTATTTTTAAATAAGCGTTTTGTCCTTATATCAAGATAATTGCGTATTTTTGCAGATGCTGCGCCATGCGCAATAAAATGAAAAGAGATGCTGAAAGTAAAGATTATTAACCGCGGACGCCAACCGCTACCCACATACGCCACGGCTCTTAGCGCAGGAATGGACCTGCGAGCCAACATCGACGAAGACATCACTCTGCTGCCAATGCAACGCCAACTGGTGCCAACGGGCTTGTACATCGCCCTGCCCGAAGGCTACGAGGCGCAGATAAGGCCACGCAGCGGGCTTGCTCTTAAACACGGAATCACCGTGCTTAACACGCCCGGCACAGTGGATGCCGACTACCGCGGCGAAATAATGGTGCTGTTGGTTAACTTCTCTAACGAACCTTTCATCGTGAAAGACGGCGAACGAATTGCACAAATGATTGTTGCCAAGCACGAACAAGTGCGCTTTGAACTCACCGAAACGCTCGACGAAACCGAAAGGGGAGTAGGCGGATACGGACACACTGGACTGAAATAACACAACTGATGAAACGAAATCTGATACACCTCGCCGTTGCGACAGCTACTTTCGCCACGGCTTTCACCCTGGCAACACCCACGCTATGGGCTAAGAAAAAGGTGCAACCCGCTAGAGTTGCGCCCACTAAAACTTTGTCTTATAACGACCAACGCCGCTTCGACTACTTCTTTCTCGAAGCCGTGAAACAAGAAAACACAGGCAACTACGCCTCGGCACTTGCCCTGATGAACCACTGCCTTAGCATCAATCCCAACGCAGCAGAGGTTTATTTTATGCAAGCACCCTACTATGTGCAGATAAAAAACGACTCGTTGGCATTGGCCTGCCTGCAAAAGGCGGCATCGCTACGCCCCGACAACGCCACATTTACCGAACGGTTGGGGCAATTTTACATCAGTAGCGGCAACTTCGACAAGGCCATCGAGACTTACGAAAGGCTCACCACCAACAGCGGCGAGCGGGACAACGATGAGGCACTGAACATCCTCATGCAGCTTTATAATAAGAAAAAAGACTTTGCTGGGGTGCTAAGGTCACTCGAACGACTGGAACAAGTGAACGGCATTAGCGAAGAAACTACCCTCTCGAAGGTGCGCGCCTACGAGATGCTGGACAACAAGAACGCGGCATTCAAGGCCTTGAAACAGCTAAGCGACGACCATCCCAATGACGTGAACTATCGTCTGATGCTCGGAAACTGGCTTATGCAGAACCAAAAGGAGGCCGCCGCACATAAGATTTTTACCGATGTGCTGGCCGACGACCCCGACAATAGCTTTGCGCAGGCATCGCTCTACGACTATTATCGCGCCAAAAACGATGAGACGAAGGCCACACAGCTGCGCGACAAGATGCTAATCAGCTCGAAGACAGACGACGAAACGAAACTTTCCATCATGCGACAGGTGGTGCAAGAGAACGAACGAGCAGGCGGCGACAGCACAAAGGTGCTGGCTCTTTTCGACCGAATAACGGCGGCTAACCCCAACGATGCAGGCATGGCCGAACTAAAAGCAGCCTACATGTCGGTTAAGAAGATGCCCGACAGCCTGATTGTTAACGCCCTGAAGCGGGTTATCGCCATCGCACCCGACAACGCCGGGGCACGATTGCAGCTTATCGAGAACCTTTGGAGAAAGCAAAACTGGGACGAAGTGTTGGCTTTGAGCAAGTCGGCACAAGCCTACAACCCCGAAGAAATGGCGTTTTACTACTTCGAAGGCATCGCCTACTATCAGAAAGATAAGAAAGACGAGGCCCTAGACGCTTTCAGAAGGGGCGTAACGCAGATTAACGCCAACAGCAATAAGGACATCGTGTCGGACTTTTACGAACTGATGGGAGAAATACTCTATCAAAAAGGACTGGCCAAAGAGGCTTTCGCCTCGTACGATAGCTGCCTGCAATGGAAGCCAAACAACTTGGGATGCCTTAACAACTACGCCTATTACCTAGGCGAAAAGGGCATTGAGCTAGATAAAGCAGAGGCCATGAGCCACCGAACCGTTAAGGAAGAACCCAACAACGGCACCTATCTAGACACCTATGCGTGGCTGCTTTTCCTTAAAAAACGGTATTCTGAGGCGCAGGTTTACATCGACCAGGCACTGAAAAACGACTCCAACAGCCTTAAAAGCAAGGTTGTGGTGGAACATGCAGGCGACATTCACGCCATGAACGGCGACACGGACAAGGCCATCGAGTATTGGAAGAAGGCTTTGGAACTGGGTGCCGACAAGGCGGTTATCAACAGGAAAATAAAGCTTAAGAAACCTTTCTGAGTGAAGATAAGAAGGCATTTAGGGAATTAAGGAGTTAAACCACATGAAGATGAGTAACATGGAGTGAAGGAGGAAAGATGTTAAAGAGTTAAGCGATGCCCTTTTGTGGGCTTTGTTTGGCAAGCTAATTCAACTAGTTAGGCTAGAAAATCTAGAAAAAATAGAAGTCTAGAAAGACTAGAACAACTAGAAAGCCTAGAATAACTAGAATAAGTAGAACAACTAGAATTACTAGAAATTCTAAAAGCCCTAGAACAACTAGAACAACGAGAAAACCTAGTTCAACTAGCCAAATTAGCAAGCCAAAGCCAACAAACACAACGGGCACAGCCATCTTTTCACCCTTTCACCCTCTCAGCTTTTCACCTTTAAAAGCCCTTCCCTCATTAAAAGCCTTCCACGCTTTGAGAGTACATATACGCTATTTACCACCAAAAAACATACAGTTATGATAAAGAACAAAAAAACAACAACGGCATGCACCCGCAATGGGATGCAACACATAACAGGTTTGAAAGCGGCAGCGAGAACACTAAGTCTTGCTCTCGCAGTGGTACTTACACCACTGATATGGACCTCTTGCAAAACAAAGTCGGCCGTGGTGTCCGACAGTTCAACGCCCACGCACAAGGCTGCACGCGACCGCGAAGTGCTGGCCAACAACCAATTGGCCTTTATGCGCCGCGTTAACGGCAACCAAGTGTACGCCAAAAACATCGTTGGAAGCATATCGCTCAACGTGCAAGGCGCGGGGAAAGACGTCACCGTGCCAGGACAACTGCGCATGAGAAAAGACGAAGTGATACGCCTGCAAGCCTTTGTGCCACTGCTTGGCACCGAAGTGGGGCGCATAGAGTTCACGCCCGACTACGTATTGGTTATCGACCGCATTCATAAAGAATACATCAAGGCCGACTACAACCAAATGGACTTCTTGCGAAAGAACGGACTTAACTTTTATAGCTTGCAGGCCTTGTTCTGGAACGAACTGCTATTGCCCGACCGCCCACGCATCACCGAAAGCGACCTCAACCAGTTCAGCGTTGCTTTCAGCGGTGGCAGCAGCAACCCCATAACCTATTCCACGGGCAACTTCAACTACGCCTGGCTAGCCGATGCCGACAACGGACGCTTACGACAAACGGACATAACCCATCAAGACCCTACACGCGGAACGTCGAAGCTTACATGGAAGTATGGCGACTTCAAAGGAGTTGGCGTAAAGATGTTCCCCGCATCACAAGTGTTCAGTATGAGCTCTGCGGCTGTGAAAGGCGGACAGACTCTGCAAGTGACCATCAAAATGAACGAAGTGAAGACCGACGATAAATGGGAGGCACAAACAACGGTGTCGCCTAAGTATAAGCGCGTAAAGGCACAAGATGTCTTCAACAAAATACTCAACATGTAAATGAAACACGTTCTAACCATCCTCCTTGCCCTCATGGTGGCCCTCCCACTCGGTGCGCAGAAAAAGCGTTCCGCTAAGAAGTCGCGCCCTACGGCCACCACACAAAAGCGAACGCAGGCCAAAGGAAAAACCGCACAGCCTGCCAAAAAGAACGCCAAGATAACAAAAGCTCCTGCTAAGAAAACAGTCAAGCCTGCACCCAAGAAGGGTGCAAACGCAGCGAACAAACATGGAAACGCCGCGCGCGGCAAGAACACGCAGGCTGAAACCAACAGGGTTATCAAGGGCTTGCAAGGGCAGAGGGAGGCTATAAAGAAAAAAATACAACAACAAGAGGCCGCCCTTAAAGCCAATCAAGCCGACGTAAAGAAGAGGTTGCAAGAGTTGATGGTTATTAACAGCGAGATTGGCGAACGCCAAAAGAACATCGACGGCATACAGAAAGACATCAAGCACATCGAAGGAAACATCGGCATACTGAACTCGCAGTTGGCCACACTCGAACAACAACTGGCCGACCGCAAGACAAAATACATCCGTTCGGTGCGTTACATGGCGCGCCATCGTTCGGTACAAGAGAAGATGATGTTTGTTTTCTCGGCCAAAAACTTGGCACAAGTATATCGCCGCATGCGTTTCGTGCGCGAATATGCCTCGTATCAAAAGGCACAAGGCGAACTGGTTAAGGCCAAACAGCAACAAGTGACCGAGAAACACATCCAACTGGAAGAAGTGAAAGGGCAAAAGAGCACCTTATTATATAAGGGACGTCAAGAGCACGCCGCACTGCAAACCAAACAAGGCGAACAACAGAAAGCCGTAGACGGACTACAACGGCAACAAAAGACCATTCAGGCCGTGATTGCCGAACAGCAAAAGAAAGATGCTGCCTTAAACGCCGAGATAGACAGGCTCATTGCCATCGAAGTGGAAAAGGCTAGGCAAAGAGCCATAGCCGAGGCCAAACGTAAAGCCGAAGCTGCTGAGGCGGCTAAACGTAAAGCCGAAGAGTTGGCAAGAAAGAAGGCCGCGGCTGAAGCAGCGGCACGCGAAAACCAACGCCGCATTGCCGAAGCTAAGGCACGCGAAGAACGACTAAGAGCCGAGGCTAAGGTGGCAGAGGAGGCAGAAAGGGCACGCCGCGTTGAGGCCGAAAGGGCGGCACGCGAGGCCGAAGAACGCCGCGCTAAGGCTGAAAAGGAAACGGCCGACAAACGGGCACGTGCCGAAAAGGAGGCCAGAGAGGCTGCCGAACGTAAGGCAAGAGCCGACCAAGCGGCGCGCGAGTCGGCCGAAAAGCAGGCACGAGCACAACAAGCGGCACGCGAAGCCGAGGCTGCACGTGTGGCGGCTGAGCGCAAAGCCGAAGCCGAAAGAGCCAGAAGCGAGAAAGCTATTGCCGACAGTAAGAAAGAAGTGGAAGAAACACGCAAGCTTAGCACCGTAGACCGTATGGTGAGCGGCGGTTTCGAGGCCAACAAAGGCCGCTTGCCCATGCCCATCACAGGTAGCTATCGCATCGTTAGCCACTTCGGGCAATACAATGTTGAGGGACTTAAAAATGTAAAACTCGACAACAAGGGTATCAACATCCTTGGTGGCAACGGCTGTCAAGCACGCAGCATCTACGACGGAGAGGTGAGTGCCGTGTTCGGTTATGGCGGTTCGATGGTAGTAATGGTACGCCACGGTGCCTACATCTCGGTGTACGCCAATCTCCGTTCGGCTAGCGTAACACGCGGCCAGCGCGTAACCACTCGCCAAACGCTTGGAACTGTGGGTGCCGATAACATCCTGCAATTCCAATTGCGCAAAGAAACGGCAAAGCTAAATCCCGAAGCTTGGCTGGGAAGATAACCTCGCTAGCATCCTAGCAAAGGCTGCTCCGAAACACTCGCTACACAACAAGAACCATTTAATTGGTTACACTTGCTGGGTAGCGAGTTTGTTGTTTAGCAAATACTATCACTATTAACGATGCAAATAGGCCGAAAGGCTTTCCGTGGCGCAACGGCTTGTCGTTATCAGCCCATGCCTTAATCCATCTCGTCAACCACCCCCCTAGTTTTACTTCTTGCACGCCCAACACTTACAGGGTTAAGTCGCCCCAGACTAGCATCCATCCCATTCTTCACTGATTATAAAAGACCAACACATGGCCACCCAGCCATCAGACGTTAACCCAACAATGAGAATACAAGATGCTATTTTCGTGGCCACATTTAACACAAGTAAAAAGTACATCTGCTGATTTTAGGCTTTATCTGTGGAGATTTCTCTCGCTCCGTCATGGGGTTTTGCCCACTATGCTTCCGAAACAATTGATAGAAAGATTACGGTTAAAGCCCGTAAGTCTAACCAGGGCCGGAAAATAATAGATAGTAAATGGCTCGGGAAAGGTGCAGTAGCTGGGTACAAAAGCCCATGTTGGCTTTAAAAAGTTTAGATAGCAGCTTAAAATATGCCAACTACCACAATGCAGTAGTTGGAGAAAAGCTAAAAATTTCGCATTGTCTTTGGGATGTTTTAGTCAGGATTGAAAGTCCACATAGGTTTTCTAAATTCAATTCAGTTTGAATGTTACTAACATTCTCACCAACCAACACGCCTGTCAACTCGCCAACTTGTCAACTCGCCAGCGGTCCAATCTGTCTTATTTTCAGCACAAACTTTAACACGATGAGTGCTGTTTTTGTAAACCAATCGCTCGTTCGACCGAAAAATTCGATTCTCGCGGAGGTTTGTTTTGGTGCAAAATGGGGTTAGCCCGTGAGTGAGGTAAAATGAATGTTTATCCCAAGAGAACACCATTTGCACCAGATTTAGGGGTGTTTGCTGCTAAATATGGGGCAATATGCCGCTAATTGCAGTGCGATTTGGTGCAAAACGCAGTGTAATTTGGTGCAAAATGCAGTGCGTTTTGGTGCAAAATGCAGTGCGTTTTGCTGGCAAATGCAGTGTAAAATGCTACTAAAAGCAAGGTGAAAAGCATAAAAATCCACTGCAATTGGTATAAATAAACCTTTTACAACCACTAAACGCATGGCACAAAAGGGCAAAACAACCATTAAAAAGTGCGTTTTTAGGGGCTAAAAGCAAGTAAATGGGCTTGAAAAATTACGGGTAGGCAACCAAACTAGAAAGGTAAAATGGTGCTAAACGCCTTTGATATTCGAAAATCTACACAGAAAATAAAAGACGAGAAGCAGAAAATAGCGATTTTTTGCTCGTTTTTAAGCCGTTTTTTCGCTAGAATGTACGAGGGGAAAAACGTGATTTGTAAAAGAAGCGAAACAACATCAGAGCATTTCAGCGCATAGGTTTATAACTCTACAAGTGCATGAATTGATGGGCTCATTATGATTAACTCTTACAAATCTGCAAAACCATTTTTCCTCCTTTCTTGCCGGGAAGAAACGTATATACACGAGAAGTCGAACAGGGAAAGTTGAAACACTCCCCTGCTCGAAACTCCATTCAATCATCACATCCTATAAAAAACTTATGTTCAGGTGCCCATCAAGAACACCCCTTTACCAAAATCCAGTTGGCGATGGGTCGTCACTTTCCCCAAAAATGATGTCTTCGTCTTCCTCGAAATCGTTAGAACCTTTTCCGTCAATGGGTTTACCGGGATCGTAGCCACCGCCAACGCCCGGACTAGCAACCTCCATCAACCGCTCTGCTACTACACTTATGCTTTCGGCCAGCGGTGTTATGTATGTTCTCTTCTTCATGGTATATACATTATTTAAAGATTACCTTCTTGCCTCGATGGATGTAAATACCTTTCTGCGGATTGTCTACACGTTGTCCGTTAAGGTTATAGTACCCATCGTCCGTTCCGTCCTCATCCGTTGTCACGCCATCAATACCTGTTGTTTCTCCATCCTCAACGGTAACCTCTTCGTCATCGAATTGGAGTATCAGCTTTGCACCTGCGGCTTTTTTCAAGTTAAGGTAAGCCTTGTGTACGGGGAAGTTCGGTATAACCGTATGAACCCTCTTAAACGTTCCCCCTTGCATTACGTAGCGCGACTTTGAAGCACTGGGCATCAATGTGATGTTCTTCCCGGTAACCCCAACCATTACATTGTCCGTTATGCTGTACTGTACGTCATCCTTCTCTCCAATGGTATAATAGAAGTTGGCGTTGGTGGTGCTCTCCTTCCCAATAACCTTTAACAACACACCCGTGCGGGCAGGTATGTATCCATACGAGTTTTGCACTCCGCCATTAAGGTCGATACTCTTCATTCTGATACGCCACAGGGCATTGCCATAGTCGGGAGTACCGAACTTAATCTGCGATGCCGACACGAATGCAGCCACGCGCGAACCATTTTCAGAAAGGCAATCTCCAAAGTCCACGTCGAACTCGCGAGCAAATGTAGCATACTTCGTATTTATCTTCACATCTTTAATACGATAATCAATTTGTGAAGTAAAGTCGTATTGACTTGGCTCTTCTTTTTTCGTAGTAGCATTGTACACCATTTTCTTCCACGCGTTCATATACAAGCCGTATGCCGACTTCTTCACATATATCTTAGTGCCTGAAGCGAACTCGTTGTAGTTCTGTTCCGTTGCATCCAGTTCAAAACGTGTGGTGCTAAGCATCTCCTTAGAAGGACTAGACTCTATGAAGAACACACTTTGCAAAGTGTTTCCCGAAGTAACGAAAGCCTTGGCCCCAATATAAGCTACGTTTCGCTTTACCACTACCTCTTTAACGTTGGGCGAGATATTCTCGAAAGCATAGTCGCCAATATAACTCACGTCAAAAGACTTAGTACCGAACCTAATTTTCGTAGGAAGCACAAAGGTATGGTCAGTATTCGTTGTACTGAGCAGGGCTACGGCCTTGTCCGAAACAGCGATATACTCTTCCTTAGCATCTGTAAACGAAGGATATATCCCTGCGAACTTCTTATAGAAGGGGATGGTTTGATACTCACCGAACTTACTCTTACGGACATTAATCGCGATCTTACCCATCTTCTTTTGGGGACCTTTGTCAGCATCGAATGCCGCATCGTTAACACCTTGACTGATGAAACCAGGGCCAATCACCTCATCGCAAAGGAAGGTGATGGTGTTAAGGTTGTCGCAAAGGCCAAACGCTCGTTTACCAATGGACTTCACCTTGTTGGGAATGGTTACGTTCTTCAACTTTTTGCAATCGTAGAAAGCAAAATCGCCGATCTTGGTGATGGACGGCGGCAAGAGCGTAAAACGATCGTTTGCCTTACCTGGTGGGAATATCATCAGTTCCGTTTTGTTCTTCGACAACAGATACCCATCGATGCTGGTATATTTAGCATTGTCTCTATCTACGTTTATCTCTGTTAGCTGGGTGCATTGCTTAAATGCCTCAGGACTAATATCCGTCGTTGCCTTTGTGATGTTGATCTTGGTAAGTGCCTGGCAACCTAGGAAAGCCTCGCGTGCTATCTTCTTAACATTCTTAGGGATGTTAATGCTGGTGATGCCACAGTCGGCAAAGGCTCCCTCGCCTATCTCCTGTATCACAGCCTCGTCGTGGAAAGTCACCTTCGCCAGCTTCTTGCATCCAATAAAGGCATTGGCTGCAATCTTTGTTACCGATCTGGGTATGCTGAAGGCTTTAAGTTCTGTAAGTCCGGCAAACACATTGTCGCCAATCGTCTTGAGTTGGCTTTCACCCTTAAAATTAAATTCCCTCAACTTTCTGTTGGTAGCGAATGCGCCACCCCATATATTAGTCAACTTAGCGTTTTCGGGGACATTCACAACCTCGAGATTACTGCACTCGTAGAAAACCGTACCCAACGAGGTTAATCCCTTAGGCAGTGTAACCTCTTTAAGTTTTTGGCATCCTCTGAACGCCAACCCTGCCAAGTAATTAACTTGCGACTCTTTATCGAAAGTCACCTTCGTGAGGGAATTCATTGATCGGAATGCGTCTGTACCAATAGATTTCACTTTTTGGGGAATAAAAATGGAGGATATGTACTGCGCATCTTGGAAAGCCCTTTCAGCAATAGTCGTTACCGTCGTGGCAATAGTGTAGGTGTTGCCGAGCCTCTTTGGTGGATAGAAGTAAAGAATCCGCTTATCTGCCGAATATAAAACTCCGTCTTCGGCAACAAAGTCGGTGTTGCCAGCAGCCACAACATAGTTTTTCAACTCACGGCACGACTCAAAGCATCCCTGAAGCAAGCCTTTATAAGGCACGGTCCCATATTTCTTAATGCCTTTGGGAATAGTTATTGTGGTGAGCTTCCCTGCATTGTAGATAGCCGAACTCAACAACGTGTTAACTTTATTCAGGTTAACGCTCAACAGATTGCCGTTGTCGGATATGGCATAGTTGTCAATCGTTTCTATGTCATCTGGCACGGTGTAGTGAGCGGTTGTTTTGCCTCTGGGATACACCACAAGCGTTTTACCATCAAACAGAACCCCGTCCTTTACGTGAAACGTGGTGCTACCACCAGACGCAACCGCGAATTCTTTGAGCGAATAAGTGGGAGCTATGGTGAAGAAACCCTTGGATATGGTTTTCAGGTTCTTGGGTAACACAACCTTGTTTAGTCCCGATATATTGAGAAATGCCCCCCTGCATATATGCGTGACTTTAGAATCTACCTCGTAAACTCCACCTGATTTAAGGGGAATTTGGGAAGGCACGGAGTATAGTTTCCCTTTTCCCTTTGAATACAGCGTACCTGTGGCATCTGCTTCAAAATGCTTGTTGTCGCCATGCACGGTATATTTTGGGGCAAGCCCCATATTGCAAAGAGCGTTGTCGGCAATTTTCGTCACCGATTTAGGGATATACATAGTCTTCAACTTGGCCCACGAGAGGGCATAGGCCTCAATGCTCGTTACGGTTTCTGGGAGTACAATGCCCGTCATTTCCTGACAACTATAACCAGGATAGTAATCCACAGAGGTAACCGTAAACGTAACATCCTTACCATCAGAAACCGTAGCAGGCAAGTTTAACGTGCTCGTTTTGCTACCATCTGTTCCTATGAAGGCAAGTGTGTTCTTAGTTCCCGAGGTCACCTTATAGTATAGCCCGCCGAACCCCACAATCTGTCCGGTGGTATAAGAGAAGCCTTTTATCGGCATTGCCATCAATAGCAACGTTAAAAATAAAAGTCGAAAAGTATTCATGTTCCTATGGTTTATTATTGGATTATTAGATGTTTTGAAACTTTTGAGAGATGGATAAACGCGCTACATGCAGCGACGCGTTAGCATAATGGTTCACTGTTGGAGGCATCCATTCATGGGGCAAAGCTCCATTTGGGACGAAACTCCTGCTCTTTCTACATATGTTCGATGTGTTTTGTGTTTCATGTTCTTTCCTAATTAAATGTATAAATACGAGCCGTACAAATCTCCTAATTCTCCATTTCGGCAATTGTCGCCTCTAATTCCCAAAATTATTTCTTCATGGCATACCCTTTGTCCGTACAGTGGGCATTCATCTTTACTTGTTGGCCTAACACTAACTCAAAAAGACATCATAACCCCCAATAGGGATAGCAGGATGTTCAATAATGTTGCCAGCATTCGGCTTTGTTTTGCAAAGTTAAACGTTTTTACAAACAAAACAAATTTCTTTACGTTATTTTATGTTATAACTGGTTTATAAAGTAATAGGATAGCGGCCGTTCTTTTCGTTTTATCACAATTACGCTTCATTATGTAACCACTTTTGTTTATTTTAACTCATACTGCATAGATTATGCTTAGTCTTTTAAAGCAATTGATGACTCATGTGACTAGAAAAAAGCATTGAAGGAAAGATTAAAACAAAGTTGAAGTAAAAGAATTGCCAGCAACTTGGAAATTAAGCCTACAAGAATTTAGGAAAGTAACGCGCAATTACTTTTCAGCGAGCCTATGGAAAGGTAAGTCTTAGATAACTGGATGGTCTGCATCACGCTTGTCGATGCCTTGCATTGCAGTCCGGCGCATCTGTTTTAACTATGGATATCCGTACATTCGGACATAACTTGGGCTACAGAACGTGTTGGGCGTGCACTGAATAAGCATAGGGCAGAACTTACATTGGAACACTCCTTATTATATATAGGAGGCCGAACGCGGGATAAGGCAATATAAAATGTGTGGGGGAATAGTGTGCGAACGAACTTTTTTGAGTAAGTTTGCAAATACAAAATAACGAATAACGACAATGAACTGGCAACAACTGATATCCAACATGCGCCTTGGACAAGAAGGCAAACACCCCGAAAGGCACGACGACCGCTCGGAGTTTAAACGCGATTACGACCGATTAATCTTCTCGGCCCCTTTCAGACGACTGCAAAACAAGACGCAAGTGTTCCCGCTGCCTGGCAGCGTATTCGTGCACAACCGCCTTACCCATAGCCTTGAAGTGGCCTCGGTGGGCATGTCGCTGGGCAACGATGTGGCTCGCGCGCTGGTAAAGCTGCATCCCGAATTGGGCAATACGCTGTTAGAAGAAATCGGCACCATCGTAAGCGCAGCCTGTTTAGCACACGATATGGGTAACCCTCCCTTCGGGCATAGTGGCGAAAAGGCCATACAGACGTTCTTTTCAGAAGGCCCAGGGCTGGCGTTGAAAGACAAACTCTCGCCCAAGTTCTGGACAGACCTCATCCATTTTGAAGGCAATGCCAACGCCTTCCGCCTGCTTACGCACCGCTTTAACGGACGTCGTGCGGGCGGTTTCGTCATGACCTACACTATGCTATCCAGCATTGTGAAGTACCCTTTTGAAAGTGGCGCATCGGGGAAAAAGAGCAAGTTCGGATTCTTTGCATCGGAAGCGGACACCTATTGCAAAATCGCCGATGAATTGGGAATTATTCACTTGTCTGCACCGAACGAGCCTTTGCGTTTCGCTCGCCATCCATTGGTGTATCTGGTAGAGGCTGCCGACGACATTTGCTATGAGGTAATGGACATCGAAGACTCGCACAAACTGAAAATTCTCTCGTTTGAAGAGACCGAAGACCTGCTGCTAGGGTTCTTCGACGAGCCAGAAAAGCAACGCATAAGGAAGCGAATTGAGGAAGAGGGCGTTACCGATGTACACGAAAAGGTGGTGTATATGCGGGCTTGCGTGATTGGCTTGTTGGAACGAAAATGCGTAGATGCCTTCGTTGCCAACGAGCAAAAGTTGCTTGATGGCAAGCTTGAAGGCTGCCTTATCGACCACATCTCGCCCCTGGAACGCGAGGCTTACCGCCGCTGCGAAATGGTTTCGAGACAGAAAATATACAACAGCAAGCCTGTGCTTGATGTGGAGTTGAGCGGTTATAACATCATGGAAACCTTGCTTACGGCATTGGTTGAGGCCGCTGCCGAACCGCAAAGGTACTATTCTAGACAACTTATTCAGCGGTTTAGCAGCCAATACGACATTAACAGCCCTAGCCTTGAAATACGCATACAAGCCGTGATAGATTATATTAGCGGCATGACCGACCTGTTTGCGTTAGACGTTTACCAAAAGATTAAGGGCATTTCATTGCCTATCGTGTAAGGCGTTGCAGTGCGAAAAGCTGTGGCAAGTGCATGGGTTACGACTTTTCCGCCGACCCATTTGCCTGCCACAGCTCGTATTTTCACCCATTCCATCGGCATTAAGCTTAGAAGGCGATGTAGGGTTGTAGCCTTCGTATCTTCTCTTCCGAGAAGTCTTTCAGCAGTTTTAGCTGTTCAAGACTTTGCAAGTCGCCATGCAAACGGCGGAAATCCACAATGGCCCGCGCCATATAAAAGTTGATGTATGGATGTCTTTTCAGTTCATTTAGACTTAGCTTGTTAATGTTTAGACGGTGAATTTTAGCCAATTCATCGGCAGAAACGGCAAAGTAAGTGAGCGACTCAATGGGAAAATCGTCTATCTCGGCCAATTGTTCTACACCTGAGAAACCGCCTAGCCTATTGCGATAGTTCACTATTTGTCGGGCAAAATAACTGCCTATGCCAGGCACTTTCTTCAAGTCGGTGGTATCGGCCGTGTTTAAAAACACGTGCATACCGGCCTTCAACTTCATGGGGTAGCGCAAAGTGTCGCGCTGGTGCATGGTGCGCGGACGTTCAGAGGCGATGAAATCGGCCGCAGGGCGATAGTCGTCGGCAATGCGGATGTAGGGTTCTAGTTGCCGATATTGCTTTAAAGTAAGGCCGTATAGTCGGGCAAAGTCGGATGGTTGCCGAAAAACACCACCCTTGTTTCTATATTTTAACAAGCTTTTCACCTGCCAAGGCTGCAAGCCCAAAGCCAAAAGTTGTTCGGGCGGAGCCGTATTGGGGTCGAAAGGTGTTAGGTGAATGGCCATCTGTGTGGGTTCGTCCAAATCCCAATCGCTATCAGAACGGGACGATGAAACCGCCTGTTTTGAAGGCTTACGCTGTTCGGCAGTTGGCTTTTCGGCTGTTATTGACAAGCCACTCGACCAACGAATGGCCACGAAAATCACCACAATGGCCACCAAGAGAAAAAGGATGGCCTTGCGGTCGGACTTTGGAAAGTAGAACATTTCTTTCATTGACATGGTATGTAGGATTATTGGTTTCGGTTAAATGGGGCTTTTTCGATGGTTCGCCACATGTGTGGGGGCAAACCCGAAACATCAGAATAGCCCTAACTGATGCAAGAAAATGGCGAGTATGCACAGCGGACAAATGTAGCGCACGCTGAACAAATAGGCGCCAAAGAGCGTGGAACGAAGTGTGCCCCAATTGGTGAACTCGTCTTTTACAAGCTTTCGCGGCACAAACCAACCAAGGAATATGCAGGTGAGAAAACCGCCCACGGGCAGGAATATCTGGCCTGTTACGAAGTCGAAGATGTCGAACAGCGTGTGCCCAGCGATGCTCAAACCGCTCATTGCACCCAGCGAAAGCGAACAAAACACGCCTATGGTGAGCGTTCCTGCCGTTACGATGGTGGCCGCTTTCTTGCGAGTGGTGTGCAACTCTTCGAAGAAGAAGGCGGTGCTTACCTCGTGCAACGAGATGAGCGACGTGAGTGCGGCTAAGCCCAAGAGGGCATAGAACATGAGCGAAAGCACATATCCCACGATGGGAACGCCCGAAAAGGCTTGCTGAAACACGTGGGGAAGGGTGATAAAGATGAGCGATGGGCCGCTATCGGGGCTTACTCCCACCGAGAATGCGGCAGGAAATATCATCAAACCTGCCAAAATAGCCACCAAACTGTCGATAACGGAAATCTGAACAGCCGATTTCAGCAGGTTGGTCTGCCTACTGAAATACGAGGCGTAGGTGCAAATGCAACCCATTGCAATGCTCAACGAGTAGAACGACTGGCCTAGGGCATCGAGAAAGACGTTGGAATTGACCTTAGAAAAGTCGGGATTGAAGAGGAAAGCAATGCCCTTGCCTGCCCCTGGCAGCATACACGAAGCCACAACGATAACCAACAGCAACACGAAAAGCGTGGGCATGAACAGTTTGGAGGCCTTTTCGATGCCCCCACGCACGCCGTGTATGATTACATAATGGGTGAAAAGCAGGATAATGGCCGTCCAAAACACGGGCAGGAAGGCACTAGACGAAAAGTCGGAGAAGTAACTAGCAATGGCCGCATGGTCGCCTTGCAACTGATTTGCGGCCGAGGCGTACATATATTGCAGGCACCAACCTGCCACAACAGCATAATAACCCGTGATGAGAAAACCCGTTGCCACGCCCAAGAAACCTACCCAACGCCAAGGACTGCCTTTGCCTGCCACCTTGGTATAGGCCCGTGCGGTGTTAGATGCGCCGTGCCTGCCAATGATAAACTCGCTAACCATGCAGGGAATGCCTAGAAATAGGATGCAGCACATATAGATAAGAATGAACACGGCTCCACCATCGGCACCGGCCATATAAGGAAAACGCCACACGTTGCCCAAGCCTACGGCCGAACCTGCCGTGGCTAATATCAATCCTAACTTGCTCCCAAATCCTGCTCTAGTTTCAGACATAATCGTAACTATTTTGGTTTATCATGGTGCAAATTTACAAAAAACATCTACTTTTGCATAGAAATTAGCAGCATTATTACATCTTGGCGATACGAATTGGTGATTTTACGACACCCTAAGCAACAAATTCGCACTTTTAAGAGCCCGTAATGAACCATTCATTAGCCAAAAAGACATTAGAGATATGAAACCAACAAGACTGCAAAAAGCGAATTATGGCCGGCACATCATTATGGCCTATCCCTTCGCCACCTGTCTCATCTTGGTGATATGGGTGGTTTGCTTGATGCCCGTTCCCGAAACGCCGCTGAACAATCTCACGCTTTTCGACAAGTGGATGCATATAAGTATGTACGCCGTTTTGTGTTTGGTGATGTGGGCAGAATACCTTCGCCGACATCAAAAGCTGAACAAAACGCGCCTTTTCATCGGTGCTTTTCTGGCTCCCCTGTTGATGGGCGGACTAATAGAGTTGGCCCAAGCCAACTGCACTGGCGGCAATCGCAGCGGCGACTGGCTAGACTTTGTCGCCAATAGCATAGGCGTTGTTATGGGAAACCTTATCGGTATGCTTCTGGCAAGGTGTTTCGCCAAAGGCAAAAAGGGTTAGCCAAGAGGTTGGAGTTGTAGAAACGGCGGTCGCCTGTTACTTCTGGCCCGATGAAATGGGGCTTTTCAAAGGCCTCATCCTCACTTTCCAACTCAACCTCAGCCAACAGCAGGCCTTCGTTATTACCGTAAAATTCGTCGATTTCGAAGGTGTGAGCACCGCTTTTCACCAGATAACGCCGCTTGTCTACCACTCCGCCGCGACAGAGCAGCAACAGTTGGTCAGCCTCATGGGGCGGTATCTCGGTCTCGAACTCGTATCGCGACAATCCGCCATTCATCGAACGGCCTTTTATTGTAAGGTATGCTCGGTCGTCGCGTTTGCGTATGCGCACCGTAGCTCCCTCGCATGGGATGTAACCTTGCACGATATGACTGCTCGAAAAAGCCGCCTCGCGATAGGCACCGCCTTTTTCTACCAAGAATTTTCGTTCTATTTCTTGTCCACTCATCTGATTGGCATGTTGTGTTTAGCGGTCTTCACCTTGCTTGCAGCACGTTTCGTAACTACATTTACGAGCAAGGCGAAGACCTAAATTTACGAAAAATCACGATTTCATCGCATAAATCAGCAAGATAAGGGCCAGCAAGGCCAATACGCCCACTAGCCAATAAATCACTTGTTTGGCTTGTTTCTCTTGGCGCGCCTCACGTTGTGCACGGCGCATTTTGCTTTTCTCACTCATAGACTTTTAGTTTTTAGGCTCGCCTTAGGGTAATTCGATTTGTAGCGTAGCACCTCGCCATCGCCCTCTTTGAATGTGAATTAAAACCTTGTTTCGGGCTTAATGAAATCGTTTTTGGCGGTTTCTTGTCCGAAGTTCACCATCTAGATGGGCTTTGTGCATTGCTTTAAAGGGTTGCTCTACTTGCGAGCGGCATTATTAATTAGGTTTTTATATTAGTTGACGAGTTAACGAGCTGACGAGAGTTTGCGAAAGCTAAGGGTAAAGAAGGTGCGCCTTGTAGCTTGTTGTTCTGGGCTATCTAGTAATTTTAGGTTATCTATTTATTCTAGGATAGCTAGCTTATCTAGAATGGTTAGTTGTTCTAAGCTATCTTGTTATTCTAGGTTATCTAGCTGTTCGGGGGCGTTTAGTTTCCCTTTACTAAGCTAAATATACGGCCTAAATCTGCTTTAAACTACTTACTATCTACTCCTTTCTACCTAGTACTTACTCCTTACCACTTACTCTTTACTACTCTTCTGTAACAGGAAATTCCATCAAGTAGGCCTTAATGAAGTCGTCTATCTTGCCGTCCATCACGCCGTCTACATCAGCCGTTTGGTAATTGGTGCGGTGATCTTTCACGCGGCGGTCGTCGAAAACGTAACTTCTTATCTGACTTCCCCACTCTATCTTCTTCTTACCAGCCTCAATCTTGGCCTGCGCCTCCAAGCGTTTCTTCATTGCGCGGTCGTACAACTGCGATTTAAGAAGTCGCATGGCGTTGTTTCGGTTCTCCAATTGTTTGCGGCTTTCGGTATTCTCGATGAGTATTTCTTCTTCCTCGCCAGTGTCGGGATCGGTGTATTGGTAGCGCAATCGCACGCCCGTTTCCACCTTATTGACGTTCTGACCGCCTGCGCCACCACTTCTAAACAGGTCCCACGACACCTTTGAAGGGTCGACATACACTTCGATGGTATCGTCTACCAATGGCGAAACGAACACCGAGGCAAAGCTCGTCATGCGTTTTCCCTGCGCATTGTAGGGCGAAACGCGCACCAGCCTGTGCACGCCATTCTCGCTTTTGAGGTAGCCATAGGCATATTCGCCGCCCTCAATTTCCATAGTTACGCTCTTAATGCCAGCCTCGTCGCCCTCTTGTAAGTTGCTTATCGTAACCCGATGGCCATGCGATTCGGCCCAACGCATGTACATACGCATCAGCATTTGCGCCCAATCTTGACTTTCTGTGCCGCCTGCGCCTGAGTTTATTTTCAGCACGCAGTCCATTGGATCTTCCTTTTGGCGCAGCATATTCATCAGTTCGAGGTTCTCGATAGCCGTTATCGCCTTGCGATAATCATCGTCCACCTCTTCTTCTGTCACCATTTCATCGTGGTAGAAGTCGAAAGCCAGCTGCAATTCGTCTGCTGCCTGGCGCACTTCCTTATATCCCACAATCCATTTTTCAATGCCTTTCACCTTTTTCATCTGCTCTTGGGCACGTGCAGGGTCGTCCCAGAAGTCGGGAGCTTGCGTTCGTAGCTCCTCCTCTTCCAGCTCCACCCGCTTTCGGTCGATGTCCAAGTAGCGGTGTAAGGCCTCAACCCGTTCTTGTATATCTTTAAGTTGGTCTGCTGTAATCATGCTTTTGCGTTATTGGTTCCCCATAAATCAGAGGTCCGTCTTGCGGAACTTAGCCAAGCTTTTGCAGGCGATGAGGGGCAAAAACCAGCCATTTCATCGTGCATCGGAGGGCTTGGGGATATTTGTTCTTCTCGTTATGTTCCTATTTATATATAATGTGTGCGGTGTCGAATTGAGTTTTTACTCCTCGTACATCTTGTCGATAAGCTCCTTATAATTGGCCAAGATAACGGGACGACGCAGTTTCAGCGTGTTGGTTAGTTCGCCATTCTCCATGCTAAAATGGTGAGGGATAAGCGTTATGCGCTTGATTTGCTCGTAGGGCGACAGCTGTTGCACAAGCGTGTGAATGCGGTCGAGCATCATTTGGTGTATCTGGTGGTTGGCACAAAGGTCTTCGCGCGAGTCGAAGGCGATGTTATGGGCATGCGCATACTCCTCAACCACCCTAAATTCGGGTACCACCAAGGCAGCAACAAACTTGCGTTCGTCGGCCACAACGGCCACTTGGTCGATGTATTTATCCACCAAAAGCAACGCCTCAATCATCTGCGGAGCGATATACTTGCCGTTCGACGTTTTATAAAGATCCTTCAAACGTTCGGTAAGAAACAGCTCGCCATTCTTGATATAGCCAGCATCGCCCGTTCGGAAGAAACCATCCTTATCGAATATCTTACTGTTAAGTGCCTCTCGCTTGTAATATCCCTTAGTGATGGTTGGGCCTTTTAACAACACTTCGTTGTTCTCGCCAATCTTTATTTGCAGTCCGTTGATAACCCTTCCCACCGAACCGAGGGTGTAAGGTTTGTCTACATGGTCGCACGAAACAGTGGCAAGACTTTCGGTTAAGCCATAGCCCACCATCATAAACAAGCCTATGGAATGCACAAACTCTTCCACTTCTGCCGACACTCTCGCACCGGCCGTGGGGAAGATGTTGGCGTTTTCAAGTCCCAATTGTTTGCGAACAAGACTTAACACCGTGCGGTTTATCATCTTATATTCCAAGCGCAAATGCAGTGGCGGGCGTTTCCCGCGGCTCAGGTAATAAATATTGTGCCGCCTACCCACAGCCAAAGCATGCTTAAACAGGCGTCGTTGCAGTGGCGATGCAGCCTCCATGCGTTCTTTTACGCCCGTATACACCTTCTCCCAGAACCGCGGAACCGACGACATACACGTGGGATGTGTCTGCCGCATCGAGTTTTGTATCTCGTGCGGATTGGTGTTGATGATGATTTGTGCACCCTCCGAGAGTGCCAAATAGGCCCAAGCACGCTCAAAAATGTGCGTGTATGGTAAGAAACTGATTACTCTGTCTTTCTCGCCAACGGGTACACATTCGTCATTAGCTTTCAGTGCGGCATGGTATTGGCTGTAAGTAAGCATCACACCCTTACTATCGCCCGTTGTTCCGCTGGTGTAAAGTATGTTACAAAGGTCGTTGTCGTTGGCATCGGCCCATCTCCGTTCCACTTCGCATTGCCGTGGCAGGTTTTCGCCCAGCTTCAAAAAATCGTCGAAGTACAAGGCGTTGGGGTCGTGGGTGCTGATGCGTACGTGGCGGTCGAACACCACGATGCGTTCCAACGAGTGGCAAAGTGCGAACACGCGGTGGGCCTTATCATATTGTTCTTGTTCGCCAACGAAGATAAAACGCACTTGCGCATCGTTCACAACAAACTGCACCTGCTGCTCACTACTGGTTGCATAGAGGGGCACAGTAACGGCGCGAACGCCATACGCACCGAAGTCGGTATAGAGATATTGCAGGCAATTCTGCGAGAACACGGCGATATTCTCTTGCGGTTTCGCACCCAGGTTGAGCAAAGCATTGCTCACTTGTTTCACGCGCAGTGAGAAATGATTCCACGACACGGTTTTCCATCCGTCTTCGCCAAAGGGTTTAAACGTCAGTGCGGGTGCGTCGCCATACTTGCGCGCTTGCTCGTGAATGAGCATTGAGAGGTGGCATCTTGTCTGCATAGTGGCTATTGATTTGATTGCAAAGATAATATAAATCCGTCAAAACGAAGCGAACGGCAGTCTTTAAATTATGCCCTGCGCGCTTATTCATGCCTTTGTGTCCTGCTTATAGTTTGAAGTGCCTCCGCACGATGTGGCTCACACGCTTTGCTTTACCCAAAATGGAACAGGCTTTTGCGCGCCAAGAGGCAGGCGCCGGTAACACCGGCCTTGCCTTGCAGCTTGGAAAGCACGATGGCCGAGTCGCGATTAACCATGTTGAGCGAGTATTTTCTTACGGCACTCTTCACGGGTTGGAGAATCGAGTCGCCCGTTCGGGCCAACGAGCCGCCAATGATAACCATTTCGGGATTGAGCAAATTGATAAGTCCTGCCAAATAACGGCCGAGCTTTTGGCCAATGTCCTCCACCAGTTCGATGCAAAGCAGGTCTTCTTTCAAGGTAGCATCAATAATGTCATCGAGAGAGAGCGAGGCCTCGTCTTTCATGATTTGTTCGGCCAACAGCGTTTGTCGGCCATCCTTCACGCTTTGCAACAGGTTGCGATGCAAGGCCATGCCCGATATTTCGGTTTCTAGGCAGCCACGCTTTCCGCAGTGGCAAAGAACCTCGTTATCAAAGCTTGGGAAGTGTCCGAACTCGCCCGAAAAGCCCGACTTACCCGTATACAACTCGCCATTAAGGATGAGTCCGCAGCCAATACCCCAGCTAAGGTTCACGAAAATAACGTCTTTCTCGCCCTTAACCACGCCTTTACTCATTTCTCCATAGGTCATTGCGCGCGTATCGTTGTCGATATACACCCTACATCCAATTCTCTCGGCCATGAGGTCTACCAAGGGGCGTTCTTCAAAATTAAATCGGCTGAAGCTGTGTCCCATTTCGGGATTTACACGTCCAGGAATGTTCACCCCTACGTTTAGGATGCGTTCTTTGGCAATGTCCAACTGATCGATGAAGTCGGTAACATGTCCGCACAGCTCGTCTAGCCCCTCTTGCGAGTTGCGGTACTGGTAAGGCACGTCCATATCGAGCTTCACCAACTCGCCTTTAAAGTTCATCAGACCCAGATTAAGCCCATTGCTCATCAGGTCGACCCCGACGAAGTAGCCCGAATCCGGGGCCAATCCGTAAATCACGGGCGAACGTCCCTTGCCCGTATCCATCTTGCCGCAGTTAACGATATATCCGTCTTCGCACATCTCGGCGATAACTTTGGCAATGGTAGGTACGCTTAGGTTCAGTTCTTTAGATAACTCGGGTATGGTAGACGTGCTGTTGTTCAAGTAATAAGCGATGATGCGTTTATGCGTCATAGCCGACTTCGTCCCCCCTAATAGATCATTCAATAACATGGGTGCCATATTCTATACTCTATATTTTTGCGTGATGTGGCATTCTTTGCCACCGTATGCAAACTTACGAAAAATATCCTATACTGGCCTGCAAATTAATAAAAAGAAACGCAATATTTTACACTTTATAACAAACTATTTAGCAATATGCGCCAAATGGAGCATCAAGGAGCATTAAAGTTTGCTCGTTTTTGCTTACCTTTGCAACTATGAACAGACTTAACACTATGATTAAAAGTATTTTTGCGACAGCGTTCGCACTTCTCATCTCGGCTACGGCATTTGCCGAAAGCAATGCAAACATTCAGGGTGTAGCCTTCGGAACAAACTACGAAACGGCCCTCAAAGGGATAAAGGGACAATTCGGAACGCCCACTTCAATCAACAACAAGCAAATTGAATACCACAACATGACATTCAAGGGCGTGAGGTTTGAAAAAGTTACGTTTAACTTCCAAACCGACGAGCAGGGCAACACTTATTTCAGCGAAGCCCGCTTTACGTCACGCCCCGTCAACAAGAAGAACGCGTTGAAAGACGTTGAGTCGCTTGCCATGACGATGGACAAGGACTATCCCGGCGTAACCATCGACTGGGAAGACAACGACATGCCTTTTTACAAAGGCGGTTCTTCGCCCGTTGAAAACAACTACCTCTTCACCGTGTGCATCTATCCTGTGGGCAACGCCTACACCACGGTGCTGCGTTACGGGCCGCTCCCCTACGTTAGGAACTAACAGGCGGCACTCCGCACCTGCTTAAAGACATGTACAAACCAACAAACCACCTACAAGTTGTGCCCTGCGTGCAACGAACACCCGCAAAAGGCCAACCAGCTTAAAGGCAAGTTCAAACCAACAAACCACCTGCAAACTGAGCCCAAGGTGCAATGAACGCTTACAAAAGGCGCACCAGCTTACGGGCATGTACAAGCCACAAACCACCTGCAAGCTGAGCCCAAGGTGCGATGAGCACCAAGGAAAGGCGCAACGAGTGCCCACAAAGGCCAACCAGCTTAAAGGCACGCACAAACCAACAAAGCACCTGCGGGCAATGCCCGAGGTGCGATTAAGGTATACAAAAGGGAGAGATTAAAGGGTTGCGACACATTGAAACGCTAGCGCAAGCGTCTTGAATGTAAAAAGAAACGAGGTTGCCCACGCAGTGTTTCTGTGCCGCTCCCTTTCTTCAAACAACAGTATGTATCTTCAAATCAGTTGCGGCAGTCTATCATTATTGTGCCGGCATGGCAGCGATAAACCTGCTTCACTCGTCCGTCTGCGGAGTAATGAGCGGCCAAAGCCTGTCGCAGCTGTTCGTAATCGTCGTCGGAGGCCATGCTATCAATTTTCACGTTGATAAGCCTACCCATGGGAAACACTTGGTAAAGGCCGTCGCGTGTGTATTTAATCTTATCCACGCCTCCAAGAAGTCCGTAGCTCTGGTAGTCCGTTTCGAGGCTCGACACGAACTCATCAGCCAGACTTAGCACCTCACGGTACTTCACCTGCCCGCAGGCCCACAGCTGCAATAACATAAAAACAAACAATACTACCTTCTTCATACAAACATCAGTTTAGATTATTTTATATACATATCAGGTTTTCCGCTTCAAAGCGGAACATCGAGAGGTATTAGCAACCATAAGGAACACGCTCGTTCACAACATTGCATGATAGGAAAAGGAAAGGCGGTTGCCTTACGAAACAGGGCTTCGATGGTTTGGTTACCACGCGAAGTGGCTTGTCTCTTGGCTTATTTCTCTAATCCTTCGACTGAATAGTTGTTGAACTGGCTATATTCTTCTACTGGTATTTGCGCTACCGCCATTCGCTTGATGGCGGGGTTGGGGTTTGGCGTGATTTCCCCTGTTGTGGCTTCGCGTTTGTAAAATACGCGCACCACGCGTGAATCTCTGTTTCTGTTTTCAAAGACTACTAAGTACTTGGCAAAGATAGGCATTTGTGAAATAACCACCAAACATTTTCTTCATTATTTTTAATATAATGCGAAAAATCTTCATTATTAAGTATGAAATAAGTATAAATATCAAATAAATACGTCAAAATTTCCTGTAAAGTGCTTAACAGCTAACGCATAGCCGCAATTGTAAGCCTACTTTTTGTTCGCAAAACATGGCGTTACACATCCATTTGATATTTGGGCGGAAAATGAATGAAAAGAGCAAGAAAACACGCCAAAATTGATGGGACGATGGACGATTATGGCCTTTTGGCACAGCATGAATGAGCAAAACAGCCCGCAAATTACGCCATAGATTGTTTAGACCGACTATTTTTTATGCCGTAGAATTGCCCAGATGGCCATAATGAATAGGCAAACATCCAACTATCCCTGCTACCGACAGCTACACATCTGCTAATAGGCATGGCCTAACACCACGTAGCAATTACCATATTAACTTATTAACCAGCAGCCCACCAGCTTGTTTACCAACCACCCATCAACTTGTTTACCCACCGCTTTTTTAGTCAGTAAGCTTGTAAGCTAACACACAGGACAACAGGTTAACTTGCTAACTCGCCTACTTACCAGCTCCCCTGCGTCGTATTTTCAGCAAAAGTTTTAACATTATGGCTGCGATTTTTTCCGCCAATCGCCTACCTTGTCGCAAAAAATCGATTCTCGTGGAGGTTTGTTTTGAGGGAAATAGGGGGTAGTTGGAAATGCAGGCGGAATGAATTTTTATTTAATAAAATGGTTGTTTGCACCCATTTTGGGGCTGTTTGCTGCTATTTGTAGTGCAATATGCCGCTAAATGCAGTGCATTTTGGTGCTAAATGCACTGCGTTTTGGTGCAAAACGCAGTGTGTTTTGGTGCTAAACGCAAGCCATTTTGGTGCTAAATGCAGCGCGATTTGCTACTAAATGCAGGGCGATAAGAATAAACATCCGCCGCAATGGTATAAATATAACCTCTTAAAACCACTAAAAACAGGGCTGAAAAGGGCAAAATAGACATTAAAAAGTGGGTTTTTAGGGGTAAAAAGTGGGTAATTGGGCATGAAAAATAATGAGCCGGCAAGCAAACTAGAAAGGCTAAATGGTGCAAAATGCAAGCAACAAGCCCAAAAACGAGGACAATGAAGGGAGAAATAAGCCCAAATTTAACGGCTAAATGCAGCTTTAAGGACACTTTTTCGTCTAGAATGAGCGGCCAACGAAACGCGTTTTGTAAAATTACAGTACCATATTTAACAAAACAAAGACCGCTAGGATAAAGGTAGATCCTAAAAATTACCTTTGCTGCATTTTTAGCTTTTAGCTGAGCAGGTTTTGCTTACCTCATGAAGGAGCATAGTGCACTATGCCACTGAATGGGTAAGCGAAAGATGCCAGATAAAAGCTAAAAGACCATGAAGAGCAATACAAGAAACAACGATTGAACCTTTGCGGGAAATCTTTAAAACAGGCCTTAAAGACTAAACCCAAACCGGCCATTACACCGCTTATCAGACACTTTAAGCCACCCCTTTGTTTTCTGTCCATCTTTCGTTTGCATGTCGGCATCTTGCCTGCCCTTATATCCTGACGACACACGCTGTGCCTTCAAGAATAAGACGGACTACATGCTCAACAACACACAAAATCTGCACAGCCTTTAATGCCAATCGGCCATTATCCCACCTATCAGATTTTTTAAGCTGCCCATTTTGTTTGCGGTTCATCTTTCGTTTGCTTGCCGGCATCTAGCCTGTCCTTATATCCAGACGATACCCGCTGCGCCTTCAAGAATAAGACGGACTACATGCTCAACAACACACAAAACCTGCACAGTCTTTAATGCCAATCGGCCATTACCCCACCTATCAGATTTTTTAAGCTGCCCACTCTGTTTGCGGTTCATCTTTCATTTGCTTGCCGGCATCTGGCCTGCCATATTCTTGACTACACCCGCTACACCTTTAAGAATAAGACGGACAACATGATCAACAATGCACAAAATCTAAGCGGCGTTAACGCCCGATTGGGGTTGTAGTCAAACAGAATTGCTTTTGGAAAACAGTTGTTAGAAGAACGTAAAACGTGCGTAGCATGGCGTCAACAAACCATTACGCAGAGGGGAAGAAGGCCTTTTTGTTTGCTTACGATGCACCTATGGCTTTTCAAATCCATTTCTGTTTGACTATAAAAGCCAGTGCGCCAAGCGAATGGCTTTGGGCGAAAAACAAGTTTCGCCCACTTCTTGAAGGCGCACAACCGATGGTGCATCCACAAGAAATGGGCGAAACACGCTATAAAAAGGCTAAAAAAACCTAGTGATAAAGGCTTTCTGCCTGCGTTTTTACTTCTTTGCCTTTGGCTGTGCCGCCTTTGGTTGCGGTTTCAGCAAGTCGGCATATCGCTTAGAGTCTGCCAACAGTTTGAGGGCCTCATTCATTTGCTTATCGCTAACTAGCGAGTGCCTGATGCGCCCTTTTTGGAAGTAATATGTGGGAAGAATGCCGTCGATGATAAGTCTTTTTACGGCATCTTTGTTGATGTCGAGGTCTTTGGCGATGTTGTGGCTCAACTTCTTTTCCAGTGCATCGAACTCAGCTTTGGCATCATCGTAATAGCCTTCGAACTTAGACAGCTTGACCAACTCTTTCAAAAACTTCTCACTTTCGCGGTCGTAACTGAATTTCGAGTTGAGCACACGCTGCTTAAACTCGTTGTATTCGGCATCGGTAAGCGTAAAGTCTTCGGGTTGTGCGATGGTGGGATGTTTGGCAATATAGTCTAACTGATAGTTCAGCAACAGCTCGTTAGAGTCTCTGATGCCAGCCAGATAGAAGGCGATGTTGGGCAACGAGTCGGCTTTCACCACCACATCGGGCATAATTCCACCTCCGTCGCGCACGGGTCGGCCGTTGGCGGTGTGGAACAACTTGGTAAGCGAGTCGGGTACATGCTCCATCGTGCCGCCGTTTCCGTGTTTATAGTTGATGGCCTGGATGCAACGTCCGCTAGGTATGTAGTATTTAGCCGTTGTCAGTTTGAGAGCCGTGTTGTAGGGCAGGTCCATCGTCATTTGCACCAACCCCTTGCCAAAGGTACGCGTTCCCAGTATCACAGCTCGGTCCAGGTCTTGCAGCGCGCCGCTAGTAATTTCGCTAGCACTGGCCGAATTGCCGTCTACCAGCACCACGATAGGCATCACGGTGTCGATAGGTTCGACCGTTGTGCGGTACTCGTGGTTAGAGCGTTGCAGCTTTCCGCGGTTGGCAACGATGAGTTTTCCTTTGGGCACGAACATGTTTACGATGCTCACGGCCTCCGATTCGGAGCCGCCGCCATTGCCGCGAAGGTCGAACACGAGGCTCTTCATGCCCTTTTGTTTAAGGTCGAGGAAGGCACGGCGCACCTCGCGCGAGCAGTTTTCGGTAAATCCGGAGAGGTTGATGTAGCCCACGCCGTTGGGTTGCATGCCATAATAGGGCACGGCAGGCGACTGGATGGCCTTTCGGGTAACCTTAAACTTCATGACCTTGCCCGTTGATGGGCGTTTGATTTGGAGGATAAAGCTTGTTGCGGGGTCGCCCCTTAGGTGGTCGCTAACGTAAGATTGGTCTTTCTTGGTCATGTCTTCGTTGTCGATGGACAAGATGATGTCGCCCTTTTTCAGTCCCACTTCGGCAGCGGGCATGTTCTCGTAGGGCTCTTCTATGATGACGCGTTTGAGCTGACTGTTGTACTTGATGATGGCCCCGATACCTCCGTACTTACCCGTAATCATGAATTTAAGGTCTTTCACCTTGTCTTCGGGATAGTACACGGTGTAAGGGTCCAGGGCTTTAAGCATGGCATTGACGCCCGTTCCCACCGTTTGGTTAGCGTTAAGCGTGTCTACATACATCATGTCGAGGTTTTTGTAGATAGCGTTAAAAATGTTAAGGTTCTTGGCCACATCGAAGTTGTGGTCTCGATCGTTTTGCGCCGCTGCTGTACAGGCGGTGGCGGCTAGGCATAATGCGATGAATGTCTTCCTCATTGTAAATAGGTTTGTTCTGTTTTACAAAATTACGACATTAAGATTACCTAGCGTTATCTTTATTCGTATTTTATTATAAAATCGAGAAAAAACTATTTTTTTCGCCAAAATATTTGGTGGTTTCACCAAAAGGCAGTACCTTTGCAACCGCAAACAAGCAAAAATGCTTCAATAGCTCAGTTGGTTAGAGCACCTGACTGTTAATCAGGGGGTCGTTGGTTCAAGCCCATCTTGAAGCGCAAAAGGGAATTACTTCGGTAGTTCCCTTTTTTGTTTACCACCTCGGTTAAGGCCATTTAGGGGAACAACTGGCTCCATAGCACAGTTTCGTGCCGTGCGCTTTTTGCCACAGGTGATGCCGTAAGGCCTATGCAGCCATAGCCGCCCGCCCCATGTCAAGCGGGAGTCCTTCCTGAATACAACAGGGCGATAGTTGCAAAGAGAAATGGTTAAGGACGTTATCTCGCATTTTATACTTGTACGTGTATGTGTACTGAAAGAAGTACTTTAAATTTGGCTGTTTGAAAAAAAATCACTAACTTTGCTATACACTTAAACAGATATATTATGCTGATAATAAGCCCAGCAGAACTAAGAGCCAATCAAAAGAAGTATTTTGATTTGGCGGCGCATGAAACTATCTTTGTCGCTCGAAGAAACGATTTCCCTATCCAACTTGTGGTGGTTACAGACGAAGAGGAGTTGCCTACGTGGGAAGAAGTCGCATCTTTGCAGAAAGCCTTAGATGATGTGAAGAGTGGCCGTGTAACTCGCATGAAAAGAGGGGAAAGCCTTGATGATTTTTTAGAGCGTACAGGCAATGTATGATTTAGACTTTACAGAGCAGTCCCAAAAGGAAATAGCTAAGCTGCGCAAGTCTGATGCACAAGGCTACAAAAAACTCAAAGCCCTTTTGGTTGAACTTAGCGAGCATCCATACACTGGCACGGGACATCCGCACCAACTTCGATATGCTAATGGCGTTTGGTCTCGTAAGATTGACAAGAAGAACCGATTGAGGTATCTTATCAACGACACGACGATAGTCGTACTAGTGTTATCTGTGGTTGGACATTACGACGACAAGTGATGCGCAGCCACACTTTTTGTTTTCGCCCGTTTGAGCAAGCCATGCAAACAAAGGCCTAAGCAGCCGGCGCACGGCCATTAGAAAAAGGGAAACACCACCCCCGACTATCTCCACAGCAAATTAGGCCACATACCGCACATCCGAAAAGCACTTCAAAAGCAATGCTCAGCAAGCCCCATTGAAAGGTTACGCAAAAAAACACGCATTTTTTAGGCCACACACCGCACATATTAAAAAAAGAAGTGTTATTTTTGCAAATTGTTAGTATTGTTTTGATAGAACGACATTGTGGAGAAAACCATAGACATAGACAACATCCTTAAAAGCAAGATGGGCGACAAGGCCCGGCTTGTGCCCCGTCCGCTGGCAAGATGGCTTAAACACATCGTGCACCAAGACGAGGTGAACGGTTTTCTTTGGGACAACCGCGAGCTCGTGGGCGTTGACTGGTTGGAGGCTTGCGTAAGCTATCTAGACCTAACGCTAAACGTGCGCGGTATGGAAAACCTGCCCACCAAAGATGATGGCCGACTGTACACCTTCGTATCTAACCACCCATTGGGCGGCATCGACGGCGTGGCGCTTGGCGCAATCGTGGGCCGGCACTACGACGGCAACTTCCGCTATCTGGTTAACGACCTGCTGATGAACCTGCCCGGCTTGGCTCCGCTATGTATTCCAATCAACAAAACAGGCAACCAAAGTCGCGCTTTCCCTGCTATGGTAGAGGCTGGATTTAAGTCGCAGCAGCACATGATGATGTTTCCTGCTGGCCTTTGCAGCCGAAGAACGAAAGGCGAAATACGCGACATACCGTGGACAAAGACGTTCATCGCCAAGAGTGTAGAGACACAAAGAGACGTGGTGCCCATACATTTCGATGGGCAGAACTCCAACTTTTTCTATCGTTTGGCAAACGCCTGCAAACGTCTGGGCATCAAGTTCAACGTGGCCATGCTGTTCCTTGTAGACGAAATGTACAAGAACAGGCACAAAACCTTTAACGTAACCATCGGCAAACCCATTCCGTGGCAAACGTTCGACAAGAGCCGAACACCCCAGCAATGGGCACAAGCGGTGCAAAACTTGGTGTACCAACTGCCCACTAACAACCAAACCAACGACTTAACCCCTAAGCCATAAACCATAACCGAAGGAAGAATGGAAGAAAAAATCATCCAACCCGTTGAAAGGGAACTGCTGAGAAGCGAACTCACGCCCAACAAACAATTGCGCCTGACGAACAAGAGCAATAACGAGATATACATCGTTACTGCCCAAGACTCGCCTAACGTGATGCGAGAGATTGGCCGACTGCGAGAGATTGCGTTCAGAAACGCCGGCGGCGGAACGGGAAAGGCATTGGACATCGACGAGTTCGACACGATGGAAGGCGGATATAAGCAGCTCATCGTGTGGAATCCCGATGCAGAAGACATCATTGGGGGATACAGATATATATACGGAACAGACTGGAAGATGAACGCCGACGGTCAGCCGCTGTTGGCAACGAGCCACATGTTCAAGTTTTCCAATCGCTTTCTCACCGACTATATGCCGTATACGGTGGAGCTTGGCCGTTCGTTTGTGGCCGTAGAATACCAAAGCATTCGCAAGGGAACGAAGAGTATCTTTGCACTAGACAACCTTTGGGACGGACTGGGGGCGCTGACGGTTATCAATCCTAAGCTGAAATACTTCTTCGGAAAGATGACGATGTACCCCTCGTACATTCGCCGCGGCAGGGACATGATACTCTATTTCCTTAAAAAACACTTCGACGATAAGGAGAATTTAATTACGCCGATGAAACCCCTTATCATCGAAACCGACCCGAAAGAGCTGGAAACGCTGTTCTCGGCAGACGACTTTAAAGAGGATTATAAGATATTGAACCGCGAAATTCGCGCGCTGGGATATAACATTCCGCCGCTGGTTAACGCCTACATGGGGCTTAGTCCTACGATGAAACTCTTCGGCACGGCCATCAACAATGGGTTCGGCGACGTTGAAGAAACGGGCATTCTCATCGCCGTCGACGAGATTTTGGAAGAGAAACGCGTGCGCCACATCGACAGTTTCATTGCCGAAAACCGAGAAACGCTGGAACTGACAACGGGACAAAACAAGATAATATATAAGGAGCGGTAAGTGCGAAAATAATACAAGAGGGAAACGTTATAGAAGAAATTACATGGCCCAAAGAATGGGAAGGAACAATGAAATGGCTACTAAGAGACATTATGCTTGCCATTTCGTGGGGAAACCTTTCCGACACCTATCTTAAAAAACATTGCTCGTGGCTCTACGACAGATTGAACGGCATCGACCAAAACGCCAATCCCGTTGCATTCACCGATGAGGAGAAAGCGCAGCTCAAAGACGCCCTTACCGACCTTGCCGACCGCATTCGGAGAGCTGCCGACAATATACAATAAGTTACGGTGCGCATTACGTCGCTTAACAACAAATAGGTTTCTCCTACACATACGCGGAGAACCTGCCATAAAGAGCTGAAAAGAACTTGTAATTGAGCAAAAAATAAACCTCTGTGGGATTTTTAGAATATGCCGTTATGTGCGGCCTGGCCAACTGGCAAGCGGCAAAAATTCTCGTAAACATACCATCTTCATTCGCAAATAGCGTACGCACCAACCCACAACTTTTTCAGTTGGAACTGGGCTATTACAACGTTGGCACCTAACCATAAAAAGAGTTCTAACTGCATTTAACCATTATTGGCAAGCAGCAGAAAACAACCAACACCACCCCCACACACAAGGAACTTTCAATCTGTTAAACTTTTGTTCGTTTGAAATAAAAACACTATATTTGCATCATAAAACATCATCTAACAAAATAAAAGGAGGCTTTATGTACATTATAAAAAGCATGATACAGTTTGTGGCAAATGCCACATACGTGTTTGGAAGAGCTTCCAAAGGTCAATACCACTCCGATTCGGAAGCGATTAAAGAACTTGAAAGAGAAGTGCTGTATGGAAAATCGGATCGCCGTAACGACGCAGAAAACCTGACAAACGACAGGCGTAACGTTGCAGCAGACATACGGAAAAGCTTTAATAAACTTGTAATGGAAAATGGCTAAACAATCTATTAGCAGGAAAGAAACCCAAGTATCAACTGGCGATTCAGTAGGAAAACAGCTAGAACAAACCGTGTCGGTTGACGATAACTCATTACCTTCACCCCAAGAGCTGTCTCAATACCAACAAATAAATCCCAGCATTGTAGAATTCTTGATGGAAGCATCAAGGAAAGAGCAAGAACACAGGCATTTCATGGAGAAAGAAAAGCTGGCTTTAATAAAGGAATCTGAACAGAAGGACGCAAAGATTAATATTAGAGGAATGCGCTTTGCTTTCCTCTCGCTTACCATTTTCATGGGTATTACTGCTTTCGCTTTATATTTAGACAAGCCTTGGTTTTCTGGAATCTTTGGCGGAATCACCATTCTATCCATCATGTCTATTTTCGTCGAAGTAGGGAAGAAACCGAAGAAAGAGAAGTAAAAGAGATAAAATTACCCAAGGGGAGTGCATTTCACTTTTGCGTCTCGACACCCCCAAATACGCAATCGGCCACGCCATTGGAAACCCAATGCGTGGCCGATTGTTTTTTGGTCGGGATGAGGCGACTCGAACGCCCGACCCCTACGTCCCGAACGTAGTGCGCTA
>ERZ773014.223-NODE-223-length-38935-cov-20.235442_pt1 | contig 38935 bp, 28 predicted proteins | sample MGYA00580841_ERZ773014 | MGnify/ENA primary metagenome ERZ773014 (study PRJEB29015, sample SAMEA2737989) | human oral metagenome | biome: human oral; feature: human-associated habitat; material: dental | place: China | collected 2067 ... | reverse complement strand
AACTAGAAAGGCAAAATGGTGCAAAATGCAGGTTCTAGGCTTAAAAATAGACAAATCCGAAGGCGTGAAAAGTTAGAAATAGTGGCTGTTTACCTACCTTTTAGCCAAATTTTTCGCTAGAAAGGGATGTTGGATAGCGTGTGTTTTGTAAAATAATAGCGATGGATTTAACGTTTTGGCGTATTGGGTTGGTGCGTGGTTAAGTTTATCGGTTGATGTATTTGTTAGTTTATAAGTTCATAAGCACGACCTCTTATGAGTTGTAGCGTGTCTGAGTTGAAGAGTTTGTTCGTTTACGTGTTGAAGAGAATGTTCGTTCACACGTTGATGTGTTTGTCGGTTTACGTGTTGATGAGTTAGTTAGTTTATAAGCTCCTAAGTGTCGGCTCTTATGAGTTGTAGAAAGTATGAGTTGATGAGTTTGTTAGTTTATAAGTTCATAAGTGTGAGTTCTTTTGGGTTGTAGAGAGTTTGAGTCCATGAGCTTATAGGTTCACACGTTGTTAAGTTTGCTGGTAGGTGTGTTTATCGTTTGTCAAGTACACTCAGTGTATGCGTTCTTGTACTGTTAAGTTAAACCCCAATCGGCCATTCACTGCAAAATAGATTTTGTGAGTTATACGGCTACGACTTGTGGCAGTTGACTTTCCTTTTCTGCAAAAACAAAAAGCAAAGAGAACCTGTTATGCCAATTGCCATAGCCAGAGTGGCGGTTAAACCCAATCGGTCGTCAGACCGCTTGCCTATTATTTTAGGTTGTTTCCATCGCTTCCTGTTCATCTTTCGTTTGCTTGTCGGCATCTTGTCTGTCTTATTCTCTTGACGTAGCCCGCTACGTCTTCAAGAATAAGGCAGACAATATGCTCAACAATACACAAAATCTGCACAGGCCCTAACGACCGATTTGGGTTAAAGCAAATGCGGTAACATAAACAGCGGGATGGTTATGAGAACCATCCCGCTTTCTCGATGTATGCTTATATGTGCAGATTAGCTATTGCACGTGGGGTTCCACGGTTTCAGTTGGGTGAAGAAATCGTTGCCTTTATCGTCTACGAGGATGAAGGCGGGGAAGTTTTCTACCCTGATTTTCCACACGGCTTCCATGCCAATCTCGGGGAATTCCACGCACTCGATGCTCTTGATAGAGTTTAACGACAGCACCGCAGCAGGGCCGCCGATACTTCCCAGATAGAAACCGCCATGCTTTTTGCAAGCGTCGGTAACGGCTTGGGTGCGGTTTCCCTTGGCAATCATAATCATTGAGCCGCCGTGGTCTTGGAATTCGTCAACGTATGGGTCCATACGGTTGGCCGTAGTTGGACCCATCGAGCCACATGGCAGGCCTTCTGGCGTTTTCGCAGGGCCAGCATAGAGCACGGGATAATCCTTAAAATATTGTGGCAGGTCGCCCGTTTCGTCTAGTCGTGCTTTCAGTTTGGCGTGTGCGATGTCGCGTGCCACGATGATGGTACCATTCAGACTGAGGCGCGTAGATACGGGATACTTGCTCAACTCTTTGAGAACCTCGGCCATGGGCCTGTCTAGGTCTATCTTCACGGCATTTCCTTCGCCTGCATGACGCATTTCTTCGGGTATCAATTCACCGGGATTGTCGTCCAATTTCTCAATCCAAATGCCGTCTTTATTTATCTTAGCCTTGATGTTTCGGTCGGCCGAACAGCTCACGCCCATGCCAACAGGACACGATGCACCATGCCTTGGCAAGCGCACCACGCGTACATCGTGGGCGAAATACTTACCGCCGAATTGTGCGCCAAGCCCAATTTTGTAGGCCTCGTCAAGCAATTGTTTCTCCAATTCCACATCGCGGAAGGCGCGTCCGGTTTCATCGCCCGTGGTGGGTAGCGAGTCGTAGAAGTGGGTTGAGGCCAACTTCACGGTGAGAAGGTTCTTCTCGGCACTCGTTCCGCCGATAACGAAGGCGATGTGATATGGCGGACAAGCTGCTGTTCCTAGGCTTTTCATCTTGTCGATGAGGAAAGGCACCAGCGTTCCAGGGTTTTGCAGCAAGGCCTTTGTTTGTTGGTAGAAGTAAGTTTTGTTGGCCGACCCACCACCTTTCACCACGCAAAGGAAACGATATTCTTTGCCTTCGGTGGCCTCGATGTCTATTTGTGCAGGCAGGTTGCAGCGCGTGTTCACCTCATCGTACATGTTGAGGGGTGCGTTTTGCGAGTAGCGCAGGTTCTCTTCCGTGTAAGTCTTGTACACGCCCTTAGAGAGAGCCTCCTCATCGCAAAAGCCAGTCCACACGTGTTGTCCCTTTTCGCCGTGTATGATGGCCGTTCCCGTGTCTTGGCAGAAAGGCAATTTGCCCTTTGCGGCCACTTCTGCGTTGCGAAGAAAGGTTAGTGCCACGTACTTGTCGTTATCGCTGGCTTCGGGGTCGGTAAGTATTTTTGCAACTTGTTCGTTGTGTTCGCGCCTTAAAAGGAAGTTAACATCGCGGAAAGCAGTGTTGGTGAGCATCGTCAGGGCCTCGGGAGACACCTTCAATATCTCGTTTCCTTCAAATTCGCTAACCGATACGCCGTCCTTAGTTAGTAGGTAATACTCTGTTTCGTCTTTGCCTAACTGAAACATAGGAGCGTACTTAAATTCGGGTGTTTGTGCCATAATGTTTGTATTTATATTTAATAGTGAGTTAAGGAGTTAAGCAGTTAAGGAGTAAAGGCATGTTCTAAAAATTCCCCGCAAAGGTTCAATTGTTGTTCCTTGTATTGCTCTTCACGGTCTTTTTGCTTTTATCTGGCATCTTTTGCTTTCTCTTTCAGTAACATAGTCCACTATGTTCCTTTAAGAAGTAAGTAAAACCTGCTCAGCTAAAAGCTAAAAATACAGCAAAGGTATTTTTTATAACCAGCCTTAAGCCAATGGCTTTTGGGCTTGTTAGTCCATGAGTTTGTAAGCTCATCAGCCTTTGAGCGTATGAGTATGTAAGTTCATGGCGCATGCGAGGAATGGATAAACACCCCCACAAACTTATGAACTCACATACTCAGCACCTCACAACCTCACTACTTAATATCCAAAAATCTCTTGGGTTGTTAGCTTTTTAATCTTGCCAATCTTCTCTAATCCTTTCATGTCGAGGTTCTTCTCGTCGCCTAAGATGAGGTAGCGCAGGGGCTTTTTGGCCATTGTTTGCTTTTCAAACTCAACCATCTCTTTGAGCGTAATCTTGGGCAGAGCGTTGTAAATGCGTTCTTTGATGTCGAAGTCTAGACCTAGGCGGCGTGCTTGCAAGTAAGCGTTGATGATGCCAAACTTCGTTGTACGTTCGGTGGCGATGCGCTTCATCGAAGCCTGTTTGGCCAGTTCGAAGGCCTTGTCGCTTTGCGGCATTTCGTTGATAATGCTGTTGAAAGCCTTCACGCAGTCCATCATCTTGTCGTTCTGACTGATGATGTTGGCTTGTAACGATTCCGTTCCACCCACTCTCGAAGGCGTTGTATAGCGTGCAGAGGCACTGTATGCCAATCCGCGCGTTTCTCTTAGCTCTTGGAAAACGATGCCGTTCATACCCGTACCGAAGTATTCGTTAAACAGGTAAACCATCGGACGTTGTTCTAAGTTCCAGCCTTTTCCGCTGTTGTGGTACAGCATCATGCAGATGTTCTTGGCCTCGTAGGGTGCCATCCACACCTCGTTGTCTTTTGTTTGAACCTCGGTGTAGCGTTTGCCTTGCGGCACATTGGCTAGGGTTTTGCCCGTTACATGTCCTTCGTCGACAGCTTTCACCAGTTCTTCGGGTGTAGATTGTCCGCAATAAAGCACCTCGTGCTTGTAGTTTCTCAGGCCTTTAAGCAGGTTGAGCAAGGTTTGCGGGTTGGTTTTGTCTAGTTCGGCGTTGGTTAAATCGTTGCGAACTTTGTTGTATGGGCCATATATGCCGTAAGCAGCGAGGGCGGCAAAGTTCCAGTTTTGGTTGCTCCTGTTGTCTTTGCGCGACTTCTTTACCAATTCTACGAGTTGCTTGTAGGCGGCGTTGTCTACCTTAGCGTTGGCCAATAGGTGTTCAACCAGCCACAAAGCCTTGGGCATGTTCTCGTTCAAACCAGTGATGGTGACGTTCAAATTGTCGGCTCCTGCCGATATGCTGTAATCGCACGCCAGCTGATAGAAACGTTGTTTCACCTGTTCGGGTGTCAGTTTGTTGGTGCCAAGATAGGTCAGGTAGTCGGCAGCAAGGGGCAAACGCTTGTCGGCTTCCAGTCCAAAGTCGTAGTGGAAGGCCAAAGTAAACAGTCCGCTTTGCTTGTTGGCAACGTAAAGTACGGGCAAACCCTTCTTCGTTTTCGTCTTAACAAGGTCTTTGTTAAAGTCAACAAAGCGCGGTTCGATGGGCGTAGTCTTGCTGGCGATGATTTCTTTCACGAAGTCGCTTTGCAAATCGCGGTTCGAAGGGATAGGCGTAATCTGTGGTTTATCAATCTTCTTCTGCGTAGTGTCTTCGCCTTGGCGTTTGTAAACCACTCCGTAGTTGTTGTTGAGGTGCTTGTTGGCGAAGGCTACAATCTGTGCCTTGGTCATCTTCGAGATGCGATCGAGCCTTTCAACCACCGTTTGCCACTCCTTGCCGTTGATGAAAGCGTCTACAAATTGGTCGGCCCGGTCTTTGTTCTTTTCTAGCGATTGATAGTACTCCAGCTTCATGTTGTTGATAACGGCAGGCAAAAGGTCGTCGGAAAAGTTGCCTTTCTTTAAGTTCTCCACTTCTCCCAAGGCCAGTTTCTTTACGTCGTCTAGGCTCTGTCCTTCTTTTGGCGATGCCCATAATCCCAGCAAACCATATTCGGCTAGCTGAAAAGATATGCTGCCGCCGCCAAGATATTTCATCTTTTGTGCCAGGTTAATGTCCATCAACCCGGCCTTTTCGTTGCTCAAAATGTTGGCAATTACGTCCAAAGTATCGCCTTGTAGCGACTTTCCGCCATCAAATCGCCATGCCATCATCAGCTCGTCGGCCTCCGGACCCATAACGGTGGTGTCTTTCGGAGCCGTAAGTGGCTTTTGTTTGGGGAACTGTGGGAAGGAAAGGTTATCGCTTTTCTTCCACGAACCGAAGTATTTGTCGATGGTGGCGATAACCTTATCGGGGTCCATGTCGCCCGCCATGCAGATGGCAACGTTGTTGGGAACGTAGTAGCGGTTGAAGTAATTCTTGATATTTACAATCGAAGGATTCTTCAAATGCTCTTGTGTACCGATGGTAGTCTGCGTTCCGTAGGGGTGTGTCGGTGTTAACAACTTCGAAATGGCTTGCCAAACTTTGTTGCCATCGCGTGTAAGTCCGATGTTATATTCCTCGTAAACGGCCTCCAACTCGGTGTGGAAACCGCGTATAACCATGTTTTGGAAACGGTCGGCCTGTATCTTTGCCCAGTTGTCCACTTCGTTAGCGGGGATGTCTTCCGTGTAACACGTAACGTCGTTGCTGGTGTATGCGTTGGTTTTTTCGGCTCCGATAGACGACATCAGCTTGTCGTACTCGTTGGGGATGAAGTATTTGGCAGCCAATTGCGACACGCTATCTATGCCGTGGTAGGCCTTTTTGCGCTGTTCGGGGTCGGTAAGTGTGCGGTATTTTTCGTACCTTTCTTCGATGTCTTTCAGCAAGGGTGCCTCCTTTTCGGCATCGGTTGTGCCGAATTGTTTCGTTCCCTTAAACATCAGGTGTTCCAGATAGTGTGCCAAGCCCGTAGTTTCGGCGGGGTCGTTTCTACTTCCCGTCTTTACTGCTACGTAGGTGTGAATGCGTGGTGTCTCTTTATTTACCGAGAGATACACGCGCAGCCCGTTGTCCAGGGTGTAGATGCGTGTCCCCGTTGGGTCGCCTTTCACCGTTTGGTACTGGTAATCTTTTGCTTGCATGGCTGTTGCCGCTCCGGTTAGGAGCAAGGCAACCAAAATCGATTTAATGCTCATACGATAAGATTTGTTTTGTTGATATTATTCGGTTTCCTTATTTAGCTGTTCCACAAATCCGCGATATACATCCTCTTCCACGTCGCCCAACTTGTACTCCTTCAAGGCATCTTCCCTTATTGTGGCAATCCATTGCCGCTTGGCCTCGCGCCCTTGGTCGATGATGTCTTGCCAATCGGCGTGCGTGGGCTGTGCGATGCCGTAGTATTCGTTTATCAGACGATAGGCGAAAGCCCATTCGTATTGCTCGTAACGTTCGCCAATCTCGCCGAAACGTTCGGTTACTCGTTGTATGTCGGTTATCTCGCGGTTCTTTATTTCTTCAATAAGTCTAAGCTCTTCGCTTTCTGGCAGCAGTAGACCCGACAGGTCGCTCCACTGCTTCCAGCCGGTGGTCGATGCGGGTTCGGTTGGTCCATACTTCCTCACACAGCGCGCCAAGAACATCTTGATGGCCATGTCGTAGTTGCGCAAACCGATGTTTAGCGAATTGTTGGTTATCACGTATCCCCTGAAATTGTATTCAGCCACGTTCTCGCCTTGGGCTTCGCGCAGTTTTTCTAGTATCTGCTTGCCTTGCAACATCTCGTTAACGGTGAACGGACTAAGCCAAGTAAAGTTCACAATGCTTTTTTGTCCGCTGCGTGGACGTATGTCGCGCTTGGGCCATTTGCGCACATCGCGATACAAGCCCACGGTGTTAAGGTTGCGCCCCGGCACAAGATACATGATGTCGCCATAGGCAATGAGATACGAAAAGGGGATGTTACGCGTGTCGGGATGGTGCATTAGCTTGCCAAAACACACCGAGAAAGCCCCGATGTTGGCCGGCATTAGGATGTAAGCACCGCTTGCCGTCTTCGTTCCGCGCTCCAAAATGCCATAGTGCATGGGCCCCATCTTGTAGGCATGATTACTGAAATTGGTGGCCGAACCTGCGTTATAAAATGAGAACATGGCCCCAATGAGCAGCGAACTTTTATGATGGCTGGCCGTGAACGGACCGCAAAAGGCGGCGCAGGCCTCGCCGTTGCTCATGTAGCTGTTGGCAAAAAACACGCTGGCCGATGCCGTAAAACCATTGGTTAGCTGGCAAGCCTCGCCCACATAGCAGTCTTGCAGGTTGCAATCGTTGGTTATCGAAGAGCCGTCGGCCACGATAGAGTTCTCGCAAATAACGCCGCTGCCCACATATACGCCCGAACCTGCCGCACTAAGCAGCGAGCAATCGAATAGTCTTGCCGCGCCGTTCACCTCGCAATTGTCTTGTACTATGGTGTTCACCACCTCGCGCGTGTTCACTATTTTCACGCCAAAGCCAATCGTTCCGCGGTCGGGTAGGGTGCGTTCAAGCTCTTCGGCAATCATTTGCCTTATCCTTTCGCGCAGTTCTTTGTCGGCATTGTGTTTCACCATGAATGCGGCCAGCTGGCTATTCAACCCATCGAAGAGCGTAACATTGCCTTCGCCCACCTCGTTAAGCACCGATATGAGGTTTCCCTCGCCATACGTCGCGCCCTCCGTTGTCTCCATCGTGCTAACGTTCGAGATATAGCATTCTTCGCCGATGGTATAGTTGTTGATGTAGTTGCCGATGTTCTCCACCAGGCTGTTATCGCCAATGCACACGTTGCGGAGCGTGGCATTGCGCAAGCCCGAATGTTTAAGGAACCCCCTACTAACCTCGATGTTCTTCTCGAACACGCCCAGTTTGATGTCGCCATAAAAGGTAACGTCGTGCACGTAGGTGGGTTTGAAGTCTTCGGCCACCATAATTGCCTCCCAGTTCTCGGCCTGACAGCCGTGGTCTTCTAGCAGGGTTATTTCCTCATCGGTAAGTAATCTGTACATCATTCCATTTCGTATAAAAAGTCGTTATAGGGATATTTCTGCACGTGCAGTTCGCGAACCTTGGCGTATAGCCTGTCTCTCAGTTCGTCGACATTGGTTTTTTCGCGTGCCGAAATAAATATGCAGTTGTCGTTTAGCCGTGCCATCCACGTTCGTTTCAGGTCGTCGAGGGTCATATTTTCCTTTGTTGCGGGTGTAAGGTCGTCCTCATCTTTCTTCACGAAGGTGTAGTTGTCAATCTTGTTAAACACAATCATGCTGGGTTTGTCGGCGCAATCCAGTTCGGTTAGTGTCTTTTCCACCACCGCAATCTGCTCTTCAAAGTCGGGATGCGATATGTCTACCACGTGTACAAGTAAGTCGGCCTCGCGCACTTCGTCTAGTGTCGACTTAAACGAGTCAACCAAATCGGTGGGCAACTTGCGTATAAAGCCCACGGTATCGGCCAAGAGAAAGGGCAGGTTTTCAACCACCACCTTCCTTACTGTCGTGTCGAGCGTGGCGAAAAGTTTGTTTTCGGCAAACACTTCGCTCTTTGCAAGCAGGTTCATGATGGTGCTTTTGCCCACGTTGGTGTAGCCCACCAGCGCCACGCGCACCATCCTACCGCGGTTTTTGCGTTGTGTAGTCTTTTGTTTGTCAATCTCGGCCAATCGTTCTTTCAGCAAAGCCATGCGCGAGAGGATGATACGGCGGTCCATTTCGAGCTGCGTTTCACCTGGTCCGCGTAGTCCCACCGAGCCTTTCCCGCCGCCACTACCCGAACCCCCGCCTTGTCTTTCAAGGTGAGTCCACAGTCGTTGCAGCCTGGGCAGCATATATCTGTATTGCGCCAGCTCCACTTGCGTTTTGGCATTTGCCGTTTGCGCGCGCATGGCGAAGATGTCGAGGATGAGCGAAGTGCGGTCCAATATCTTCACGTTCAGTTCTTTTTCGATGTTGCGCATTTGCTTAGCCGACAGCTCATCGTCGAAAATAACCATTCCCACTTCGCGTTCGGCCTCTTCTTCGGCCAGTATATATTGTTTAATCTCTTCGAGTTTGCCTTTGCCCACGTATGTAACCACACTAGGCGCATTAAGCCTTTGGGTGAAACGTTTCACCGTAACGGCGCCTGCCGTGTCGGCCAAAAACTCCAATTCGTCGAGATATTCTTTGGTCTTGGCCTCGTTTTGCTGTTGCGTTATCAGCCCCACCAGCACGGCGGTTTCGGCCTTAACCTCGGATATTACAAATTCTTTCATTTTAGGTGTCTTATTGCATCTAGTCTATTTCAGTGCAAATATAATGCAAAAACCTAAAACTACAAAGCCTTGCAACGTGTTTTTCTTTCCCATGCGCGTGTGGGCGGCTTTACCATTTGATAGCTTTGCGTGTTCTTTCGGTTACAAGTTGGTAGCTACTAGGTTAACTCGCCTCCGCAGAAACTTGCCAATTGCCTATTTTGTAAACTTACTTGTCGCGGCTACTGGCATAAAAACTCTCCTCCACAATTCTACTTTCGTGGCATTGTTTGTTATTCTCAACCGTGAAGATGTCTTGACTTTTAATATTCTTATAAATGGAGAGGGGTTTATGCCCTTTGTGCTGTAAAACCACGATAAACCCTCCGCCCATGTGCGGGGTAGGCACAAAGATACGATAAAATCTGAAATCCTGCCCCCTTTTGCTTGTGGCAAGTCGTGGTTATGTTTCAAAAAAGCAACTTGGCAGAAGGCATTCAATGCACCATCTACAAGTTGAAAACTGGCCGTTAATGGCAGCCTTACTTCTGCGTTTCCATAGTGCTGTGTCCGTTGGCCGTGGGCAGCATGCCCGCCAACTGCTCGCGCTGTCGATAGTAAGTGTATGTGGTTTCTGTGCTGTTGCTCACGTGTGGGTATGCGGCATAGGTACTTTTGTCCAGTTTTTAGTGAGAAATTTAACATCATAAGTGCCCTTTTTGCCCACCAAGTGCTCACCTTGTCGCAAAAAATCGATTCTCGCGAAGGTTTGTTTTGGTGCAAAAAAGGGGCGGCATGTGAATGTGGCAAAATGAATTTATATTCCAAAGAACCGCCATTTGCACCAACCTTTGGGCTATTTGCGGCAAAATACCCTGCATTTAGTACCAAAACGCAGTGCATTTTGGTGCTAAACGCAGTGCTATTTGGTGCTAAACGTGGTGCATTTTGGTGCTAAATGCAGGGTAAAAGGGTGCAAAACGCAGTGCTAAATGGTGCTTAATGCGGTATGAAAAGCATAAATATCCACTGAAAGTGTATAAACAAAACCTCTTCGAACCATGACACACATGGCCAAAAAGGGTAAAATAACCGCTAAAAAGTGGGTTTTGGGGGCTAAAAGTGGGTAATTGGGGGTTGAAAAAATACGGGTTGGCAACCAATCTAGAAAGGCAAAATGGTGCAAAATATGGGTTTTCTTCTTAAAAACGGACAAGCTGAAAGATGTGAAAGGTCTGAAATGGTAGTTATTTACCTACCTTTTAACCTGTTTTTTCGCTAGAACGGAGTGAAAATTAGAGGGCTGTTGTAAAATAAAATTTAATTATTTTGAGTTGACAAGTTGACTAGTTAACAAGTTGACAAGGCTAGTGGGCGCAGCCAGTTTTCAACTTAGTCAGTTGATAGGTTAACACGTTAACGGGTTGATAAGGTTATTGTGCGCAGCCATTTTTCACCCTAGTCAGTTGACAGGTTGACAAGTTAACGAGTTGACAAGGCTATTGTGCGCAGCCTGTTCTTACCTTAGCCAGTTGATAGGTTAACACGTTAACGAGTTGACAAGGCTAGTGGGCGCAGCCAGTTTCCACCTTAGCCAGTTGACAAGTTAACGAGTTGATGAGTTGGTGAGCTTGTAAGTTTGTTAGTTGATGGGCTTTTGAGTTCGTGAGTTGGTGGGTTTTGATTTTTTGAGTTAATGAAATTGTAGGTTGGTGAGTTGATGAGTTTTTGAATTTATGAGTTGATGAGCTCGTAAATTGATGTGTTGATGTATTCGGAAATTGTTGGTGTTTTGTGAGTTTATCAAGCTAGTGAGTTGATTTGTCCTGCTCTTCGTAATATGAGCGTGGTGTTTATCTTGTGTTGGCATCACAAAGATAACAAACTCCTTTCAATACGACAAACTCATTTTATGCGAGCAACCGCTCATAATAATTATCAAGACTTTACGAAAAAAGGTCTTTTTCCAAGCGTTTTAGCTCGTGTACAATTTCTTCATTCGAGTTAAAGTCTTTTGCTATCCACTTTTTATCATCTTCATCAACATCTTCTTTTTCCAAGTGGCGAAAAAGAATATCGCAAAGAAGCACCCTGTCGTCCGACCAATACTTGGGATGCCATTCTTCAATAAATCGCCAATAGGACAGCTCCGCCTTCATACGTCATCCATTTAATAATTTAATAAGCATTTCGTCATTCCCTTTATCGCCCCACGTTCATCATCCCAGCAAAGCCAATTCGGTCGCGTTCGTCGGCCGAAACATCGATATAGGCGTGTCCGTTATCGTACACTTCCAGGTGATAGGCATAGCGGTCTTCGCGGTTGTTTACCTTTATTTCGATGTTCATTCGTCCGTCTTTGCCTTTGGTTATGGTGTAGTCGGTCATCTTTTCGGCAAAGTCTAGGGCCTTTCCTCCGCCATACGGCACGCGGTAAGCATGCCCGAAATAGGGCAGGTACGAATAAATGGAGTCGCCCGACACCTTGATGTAATAGCCATAAGACAAGGCTTTGGCCTGCATTCGCATGGGATATACGTGGCTTACCTCTATTGTATATTGTTGCTTTTCTAGGCCTTCGTTCACCTTTTGTGCCATTTCGGCCTGCCTTTTCGCCTTTTCGGGCGATAAGTTTCGCGTTCCTGCGCAGCCTGCCAGCAATGCTATGGCCATGGCAACTCCTATCACTTGTTTCATATCAGCATCCTTTATAAGTCCTTATTGTGGTGTTCTCCGCCCACATTTTCTCATCATGAGGTGCATGACCAACATGGTTAGGCCTGCCTCTCCGAGTGTGGGCGTGCCCTAAGTTACGCCAATTCTGCGACTTATGCAAGGGGTTACAGCTGATTTAACCAATTTTTACCAGTCGTTTTCTTAGGCTCGGGCGGTATGGCGTGTAGAACCATTGTGTTACTTAGCTTTTCCAGTTGCCCTCCTCCCACAGGTATTTCAATTCCACTTGTTGCTTTCTATGCCCTATTCTTCTCCGCTTTAACCGCCTTTTCGCCCATGCAATGCACGTGTTTTCTATCAGGAAAGAATGGCTTGTAACTTCTGTTTGCCGTACAATAGCAGCGTATAGTCGTGCAATAAGCCGCACTTCGCAAGGCTTTCAGGTGCTAACAGTGCATTTCTCTGCACAAGTTGTACGTCGAACATTTTTTAATTGACCTGACGATACCCACGTAACAATCTCCATTTTGCCACTAAAAACAAACCTCGCGATAAGGGATTGTTTGTAGGCCGGTGGGGAAAAGCCTTGAAACGTGATAGGGAAAATTGGCATACGGTCCTCCTTATAAGTTACGATTGGCCGTTTTTTTGCTTTCTCATTTGTCCGTTATTTGGATTTTAAGTGATACCTTTGTAAACAACTAAGAACAGCCAGCGTAAACAACGTAAACATTAAAAATATTCCGCACGCAACCTAATTAGAGGCTTGTTGCCGTACGCTGCCCTCGGGTTTCGCCACCATGCGTTGCCAAACTTAATGAAATTTGGGGCAAAAGGCCTACAAAAAGGCTGGTTGGGCTTGGCGTATGGTATAATGAAGCTGAGCAAACAGGCATGAACAAGCTTGCCGACACTCCGCAATACCTAGCCGAACACTACCATAAGGCGGACGTGCGGAGTGGGCTAAGCGTGCCAAATAAAAACAAGAAACATTGTATGCCGCCATGTAAACCGTGCCGAAATGTGGCAAGGAGCTTTAAGTGGGGGCATAAGTAAACAACAAATGCGACTAACAAAATGATAAAAGTACTTAAACGACTGGGAAACTACATGGGCAGGCGCAAGGCTTTGCTGCCGCTTTCGGTGGCTTTGTCGGCCATAAACGGGCTATTGTCGCTTGTTCCCTTTGTTTTGGTGTGGCTGGTGGTGCGCACGCTGCTCACCACTGGTGGCAATCTGGCCGCCACGCCCGTGTGGAACTACGCCCTTGCCGCCTTTGCCGTGTCTGTATTCAACGTGTTGCTCTACTTCTTGGCGCTAGCGCTGTCTCACCTAGCGGCTTTCCGCGTGGAAACCAACATGCGGCGGCAGGCCATGCACGCTTTGATGCGGGCACCATTGGGCTTTTTCGACACCCATAACACGGGCGGCATGCGCAAGGTTATCGATGAAGACTCGAGCCAAACGCACACCTTCGTGGCCCACATACTGCCCGATGTGGCGGGCAGCATCGTCTCGCCGCTGGGCGTTGTCGCGCTGTTGCTCGCCGTAGACTGGCAGTTGGGCTTGGCTGCGCTTGTTCCCATCGTATGCGCCTTCGGCATAATGGGCTTTATGATGAACCCCAAGAACAACCAATTTCAGCGACAATACCTGGATGCGCAAGAGCGGATGGGCGCAGAGGCGGTTGAATACGTGCGGGGAATACCCGTTGTAAAGGTGTTCCAACAAACGGTTTTCTCGTTCAAACGCTTCTACAACAGCATCATCGCCTATCGAGACCTCGTTATTAAGTACACTCTGGTGTGGCGTATGCCTATGTCTTTCTACATCGTAGCCATCAACGCCTTCGCCTTTGTGCTCGTACCTGTGGGCATCGTGATGATAGGGCACGGGCGAAATGCTGCTGTCGTCATCGCCAACATGTTCTTATACGTGCTCATCGCCCCGATAATCGGGCTTAACGTGATGCGGATGATGCACCTTATGCAAAGCTTGTTCATGGCCAACGAGGCTATAGAAAGGCTGGAAAGGCTAACCGAGGCTACCCCATTGCCCATGAGCAGCGAACCGCGAAAAATCACTTCGTACGACATTTGCCTAGACAAAGTGAGCTTTAAATACGGAGATGCGGAGAAAGAGGCCCTGCACCGCGTTTGCCTGGACATGCCTCAGGGAAGCACAACGGCCATCGTGGGAGCTTCGGGCAGTGGCAAAACAACCCTCGCACGGCTGGTGCCACGTTTCTGGGACGTGTGCGAGGGCAGCGTAAGCATAGGCGGTGTGGACGTTAGGCAGGTGCACAAGGCGGAGCTGATGCAATGCGTGTCGTTCGTTTTCCAAAACACACGCCTGTTTAAAACCTCACTGCTGGACAACCTGCGCTATGGCAATGAGGGGGCAACCATCGAGCAGATAAACCGTGCCGTGGACCTGTCTCAAAGTCGCGAAATAGTGAATAGGCTGCCAAAGGGACTGGATACGGTTATCGGCGTAGACGGAACTTACCTCTCGGGAGGCGAACAACAAAGGCTGGTGCTTGCACGAGCCATCTTGAAAGATGCGCCCATAGTGGTGCTAGACGAGGCAACCGCCTTTGCCGATCCCGAGAACGAACACTTGATAAGGCGGGCCCTGGCAAACCTTACAAAAGGGAAAACCGTGCTGATGATTGCCCATAGGCTTACCACCGTGCAAGATGCAGACCGGATTGTGGTGCTGAACAATGGAGAAATAGCCGAGCAAGGCACGCACGAAGAACTTATTGGGCACCAAGGAAGATACTACCGCATGTGGAACGAATACCAACGGGCCATCGCATGGAGGTTATAACGACAACTTAAGGGGGCTAGAAATAATGATTAGATATTTTCAAAACCGTTTCGCACTGTCTGAAAAAGGGGCGAAAGACCTGCGTAGAGGCATTTTCTTCTCTACGCTGTTAAACGTGGCGCTGATGTTGCCACCCAGCTATTTGTTTTTCTTCTTGATGGAATATGTTGACGTGCGCCGCGCCGCGCCGCCCCAATCGCTGTGGCTTTACCTTCTGCTTGCCCTGGTTGCCCTGTGCATCATGTTCGTCGTTAGCAGGTGGCAGTATAACAGCACCTACGTAACCGTGTATGCGGAAAGTGCACAACGGCGCATAACCTTGGCCGAAAAGCTTCGCCGTTTGCCGCTGGCATTCTTCGGAGAGCATAACCTGTCTGACCTAACCTCCACCATGATGGAGGATTGTGCGCAGCTTGAAGAGACCTTTTCGCATGCCGTGCCCCAGCTTTTCGCCGCCGGCACAAGCGTGATTGTGGTGGGCATAGGCCTGTTTTCTTACGATTGGAGGTTGGCTCTGGCCGTGTACTGGCCCGTGCCACTGGCTTTGTTGGTGTTGCTTTTGTCTGTGCGTAGCATAGATAAGGCTTTCACTAAGCACTACAAAGTGAAACGCGCACTGACCGAACAGATACAAGAGGGACTGGAATGTGTGCAGGAGATTAAGGCATATAATGGCGAAGAGGCGTACGACAAGCAGCTGGACGAGAGGCTCAATGTCTACGAAAAGGCTCTGGTTAGCAGCGAATTGGTGACCAGTTCTTTGGTTAACGTCTCTGCTGTGCTGTTAAAGCTGGGCATGCCCTCGGTGTTGTTGCTGGGTGCGTGGCTCATGCAGCGCGGCGATGTGTCGCTGTTTGTCTATTTGGCCTTTGTGCTTGTTTCGGCAATGGTTTACAATCCCATACAAGATGTTTGCACGCACATGGTCGTGTTGTCTTACTTAGACGTGCGCATTAAGCGGATGAAACAGATAGAAGCCATGCCCACACTCGATGGGAGCAAGGATGTGGAGGTGAATGGTTACGACATCGCGTTTCGTGGAGTGAGCTTTTCTTACGAGACGGGCAAACAAGTGTTGCATGATGTGTCGTTCACTGCCCGCCAAGGTCAAGTAACGGCGTTGGTAGGTCCTTCTGGCGGCGGCAAAAGTACGGCTGCCAAGCTTGCCGCACGCTTTTGGGATGTGGACGAAGGGGAGGTTACACTTGGTGGAAAGAACATCGCCGAGATGGATGCAGAGGCGTTGTTGAAGAATTATGCAGTGGTTTTCCAAGACGTTTTGCTGTTCAATGCCTCTGTTGCCGACAACATACGCATTGGCAAACGCAATGCCACCGACGACGAGGTGCGGCAGGCGGCGCGGTTGGCGCAATGCGACGACTTCATCAGGAGCATGCCGCAGGGCTACGACACCATCATCGGAGAGAATGGCGAGACACTATCGGGAGGCGAACGCCAGCGCATATCCATTGCGAGAGCACTCTTGAAAGATGCGCCAGTGATACTGCTAGACGAGGCCACAGCCAGTGTCGATGCCGAGAATGAAACCAAAATACAGGCTGGAATATCAGAACTGGTGCGCAATAAAACGGTTGTAATAATCGCCCACCGTATGCGCACGGTGCTAAATGCCGACCATATCGTGGTTCTGGATGGGGGAACGGTGCGCGAACAGGGCTCACCCCAGGAGTTGTTGAAGGAGAACGGCGAGTTCGCACGTATCGTTCGGCTGCAATTGAGTGACTCTTAATCGTGTTGTAAAGTGTTTTTGGTCGGCCACACAGCAAAGGATGGTTGACGACAAAGCAAACGATGATGGACATCAAACAAACGATGGTCGGTCATCAAGCAAATGATGGTTGACGACAAGGCAAAGGGTGGTTGGACATCAGGCAAACGAAGGATGGCTACAAAGCAACTGCACCACGTCCCAATGCGGCCTAACGAGGCGGCATTGAGACGTGGTGCAGTGCTTTTGGTGCCGTATTCGGGCTAACACAGCAGCGTTGCTTAGACAAGTCTAATGCGGCAGAGCAGTTTCAATATGTTGTGCTTTCAGAACGTCACCGTGCGACTTCCATCCGCTTGTTCTTCGATTTTTACCTTCACAACATCGGCAGGCAAAATCTCTTCGATTAGTTCGGGCCATTCAAGAAAACAGAGAGAGCCGCTGTAAAAGTAGTCTTCGTAACCCATATCGTACACCTCTTCGAGCTTTTTTATGCGGTAAAAGTCGAAGTGGAAGATGGGTTTGGGTGTCTGTTCGCTGTGATATTCGTTTACGATGGCAAAGGTGGGCGAGGTGATAACGTCGGTAACGCCCAGCTCTTCGCACACGGCTTTGATGAAAGTTGTTTTGCCCGAACCCATCTTTCCGTAGAAGGCGAACACCTTGCCCGTACCTATATTGTCGATGAATTGTTTGGCCACGTTGTGTATTTGGGCCAACGATGTAATTGTAAGTGTCATTGTATGTTGTGGTTTATGGCCGCATCTGGGCGCGCGTTGTCCCTTTGTTGCGGCTTGTTAAGTGGTTGTGTTATGTGGGGTTATCCTATATTTGCGGTGCGATGTCATCGTCTTCGCCGCATGGTGACTAGCGGAACGAGCATCTCTTCCATGCTGATGCCCCCATGTTGGAACGTATCTTTGTAGTAGGATACGTAGTAATTGTAGTTGTTGGGGTAGGCAAAGAAACTGTTGCCCGTGGCGAAAACGTAGCTGGTGCTGATGTTTGGCGAGGGCAGTTGGGCCTTATGTGGCTCTTTGATGGTGAACACCTCTTTTGAATTATAGCTCAAATTCTTGCCCAACTTGTAGCGTAGGTTGGTGTTGGTGTTGCGGTCGCCCACTATCTTTATGGGTTTTGAGGTGCGGATTGAGCCGTGATCGGTGGTGAGAACCACGGTGAAATCGCTCTGCGAAAGCAACTTGAAGAGGTTGGCGAGAATGGAATGGCGGAACCAACTGAGCGTGATGGAGCGGTAGGCCGACTCGTTATTGGCCAGTTCGCGCACCATGCGCGACTCTGTTCGGGCGTGCGAAAGCATGTCGATGAAGTTGAACACCATCACGTTCAGGTCGTTTTGAGACAACTGCGAGAAGTGTTCGAGCAGCTTTTCTGCCTCTGCCGACGTGTTTACTTTGGTGTAACTGAATGTGTCGTGACGGCGATAACGTTCTATCTGTGTCTTTATCAGCAGGTCTTCGTTGAGATTTTTGCCCTCCTCTTCGTCCTCGTCTACCCATAGTTCTGGGAACATTTTCGCAATCTTGTAGGGCATAAGCCCGCTGAATATGGCGTTACGCGCATACTGGGTTGCGGTAGGCAAGATGCTGATGTACATGTCTTCGTCGATGTCGAAGAGGTCGCCAATCTCGCTTTCCAGCGTTTTCCATTGGTCGTAACGAAAGTTGTCGAGCACGATGAGGAACACTTTCTCGCCTTTATCGAGCAAGGGAAAGATGGAATGCTTAAACAAGTCGGGGCTCATTACGGGGCGCCCGTTGGCGGTAGATGCGCCTTCGGCCACCCAATCCATGTAATTGGCCTTTACATATTTGGCAAAGGCGTTGTTGGCCTCTTCCTTTTGGGTTACCAGTATGTCGGCCATGCTGCTGCCCGTATTGCTTAGTTCAAGTTCCCAATGCACCAAACGGCGATACACTTTGCGCCAGTCGTCGAGTGTCTTGCAGTCCATTATCTGCATCGAAATGTCTTGGAAGTTTTGCTGATAGCCCGTTTGCGTAACCTCAGAAACAATCTCTTTGCGGTGAATGTTCTTCTTCAAGGTGAGCAATATCTGGCTTGGGTTGACGGGTTTGATGAGGTAATCGGCTATTTTAGAGCCGATGGCCTGTTCCATGATGTTCTCTTCTTCGCTCTTGGTGCACATCACCACGGGCGTGGCAGGCTGTATTTCCTTGATGCGTTGCAGCGTTTCGAGTCCCGAAAGGCCGGGCATCATCTCGTCGAGCATGATAAGGTCGAAGTTGCGTTGCTTGCATTGGTCTAGTGCATCCATGCCATTGCTCACGGTTACAACCTCATAACCTTTCTTTTCTAGAAATATAATGTGGGCTTTGAGCAGTTCTATCTCGTCGTCGGCCCATAAAATCAGTCCGTTGTTCATTGTCAAAATCCTTCTAAATCGTAATATTCATCATCGGGGTCAATCTCTTTTCGCTTGGGCTTGGCAGGCGTTTTGGTGCTGTCTTGCTTAGCGGTAGGCGTCTTTTGGGGGTTGGTTTTCTTGCCCTTGTTGCCTAGTTCGTCTTTAAAGTTGATGCCCGTGTCTTCTTTCTTGTCGGTCTTTGTGGGTTGCTTTTGGGGCTTTGGCTCTGTTTTTACAGGCGTTTTGCCCTTTGGCAACGTTTGGGTTTGTGGCGTTTTGCCCTTTTGTTGCGTGGGTTGTTGCGGCTTTTGCTGACCCTTATTGTTGTTTGGCTTGGTTCTTGGGGTGCTAGGCGTGTCGTCTTCTATCACGATAGTACCGTCATCGGGCTGTCGTGCGGGTTGTTGTGGCGCCTCAATCACCGTTGCGTCGTCGGCCTTTTGCTTAGTTTCGGGCTTTCCCTTTTGCTTTTGCGTAGGCTCGTCAGTTATGGGATAAGTGTCTTCGTCGACATCTGTTGTTGCCTTTTCGTTGGGCAGAACGAAGTCGTTATCCAGCGCACGATCTATCTCTTCGATGGTGGGAAGGCGTACGGGTACTTCGGGTTGAACGATTTCGGCAGGCTCGTTCAGCAGGCGGAAGGTGCTTACTTTCAGCGGAGCGAAGTGCTTGGCGTAGTATTTGTCGTAGTCGTCGAAACTAAATTCCTTGCCAAGTAGCTGCATGTTGTCTTCGCTTATTACGAGTGTGCGCCCGTTGTTCAGCCTTCGCGTGATGTTCGTTTGGCGATGTAGCTCGCGTGCATACTGCAAAGCCTCGTCGAAATTGCGGAAACCGCTCACCATCATCAAGCGTAATCCGTTGTCGGTTTCGGTTCGTATCTCGAAGTTTCGCACCAAATAGTTGGTGAAATTGTATTTGGCCAAGGCGAAAAGCAGCTTGTTTTCGTCTACGAAGTCGGGCTGGTAGGCCATTACGAAGAGGAAATTGGCGTTGCGGTCGTTGCTAAACTGCTTGCCTTTCAGACTGTCGGCGGCATTGGTGGCGGCCGTTCGGCGTTGCCAAACGTTGTTCAGGTCGAACCCACCTGCCTGCACTTGCCTGCCAGCCTTAATGCCGTTCACAATCATGGCGGCCATTTTGCTTAGCTCGCTTTGGGGAAATTGCTCCACCAACGTTTGCAAACCATTGAGACAAGCGTCGATATTTCCGTCGTGTAGCATGGATAAGGCCTCTACAAAGAGGAACTTGTCGCGGTTGGCGCCGTGTTTAAACTTGGTGGCCGATACCTTTGCGTTGCGCTTCACTGCTGCGTAGTTCTCGGCTTTGAAGAAGTCGTAGGTCGTGGCGTATAGCGAGTCTTCTATATGTTCGCCGCGCTGTGCGTTGGCAAAGTAATAGGGGTCTGTAATCAGTTCGGTAAGCTCGTGTTTGGGGTATTGCTGTTTCAGCATGTCTGCATAACGCTGTGCTGTAACCTTGTCGCCCTTCCGCATGTAGAGTAAGAAAAGGTGGTAGTATGCCTGCGGCATCTTGTCGAACTGCGGATAGTTGTCGGTAAGCCTGCGTAAGGCTTTCTCGGATAAGGCGAGTTGGTCGAGCTTGTCTTTGAAAATCACGCCCAAATGGAACAGTCCATCGGTGAGCAATTGGTCGCTAGCCTGCCGCTGTTCGGCAGTAAACGGTATTTGCGCCAAGTAAAACTCGCGTTTATGTGGGTCGTTTTCGGCCGTTTGCATGGCCTGTTGTATGGAGTCGCGGCGCGCGTCCTCGGCTAAAATCGAGTCGCGTTGTTCTGCCGGCGGCTCATCTAAGGGCGTGTTCAGTGCTACGGCGGCCTTGTTTAGTCGTTGCCAGTTGTCCACATTGTCGCGTTTGCCCCACTGTCGCTCGAAGGCGGCCTTGCCTTGACTCACGGCTATGGGGTTGTAGAAGTACCATCCGCCACCTTGTTGCGTGCGTTGCATGGGCGTTTGGGTGGTGGGCATGTTTGATGCAGAACTGTTTCGGGCGATAGTACGGCGCGCCGTCTCTTCGTCTTGCGCGTATTGTTCTTCTTTTTCTTTCTTCTTTAAAGCGGCAATTACGCGGTCGATGGCGGCGTTGCGTTGCGGTTCGGGCATAGTGGCCAGCAGTTGCAGCGAGTCTTGTAGTTGTACGGCCTCAATGTGCGGCACTAGCTCGTCGAGCACTTTCGAACGCTGCGAAAGTTCTTCGTAGTCGGGGCGTTCTTTATCGAGAAGCCCCAGTGCCTCGTTGTAACAGCGGCGTGCATCCGCAAAGCGTTGTTTCTGCCAATACACATTGCCCAGCTTAAGCATCAGCACACCCTTCTCTATTCCATTGCGTGTGGCTCGCTTTCCGCCGTTTTCGTAGGCGGCGATGGCGTTGGCGGTGTCGCGTTGTGCCAGGTATATGTTGCCGATGGCATAATACACTTGGTCCAAATAGTCGCGATTGTTGTCGTTGGTAGCCATTCGGCGCAGCTTGGCAATCATCTTTTTGGCCTGTCCTTGCGCCAAAACTTCGGTTTGGGCGATGCGTGCATTGAAGTCTAGTTCGTAAGAAACGTGCATTGATGCCGCCTTTCTGAAAGCCTTATAAGCCGCATCGCGATTGCCCACAAGCCTTTGTAGCTGCCCCATGATAAACCATTGGCGCGCCCGTTGCTTGCGCCGCATCTCGTGTTTGATAACCTTTTGCAGGTAGGGTATGGCCTTTTGCCACTCGCCTGCGTGCAGATGATAGAGCGTATGCGTGTAATCCCACTCCTTAACTGCGCGCCAATCCATCGAGTCGCGGCTCATGTTGCGTATTACATCTTCGGCATCGTACATCCATCCTTGTTCTATATAGGTCTTGGCAAGCCATGCACGCGCCTTTGCATATATGTGCGGTTGCGTGCGATAGAGGCGCGACATGTAGGCAAATGTAGATGCGGCTTGGTCGAAGTCGCCCTTATGAAACTGCGAACGTCCCATAAGCATCCACACGCGCCACATGAAAGGATTGTATTCGCGGCGGTTTAGCCATTCGATGTCGCGTTGGGTCTTGCGCCGTTTCTTGTCCCACGTGGGTCGTCGCTTGATGCTATGCAGCTGAATGGCCTTTTCGCTTTTCAGGATAGCGCGCTCGAAGTTGCCCTTGCCCAACTCTTTGCTGCCCTTATTGGCCACGGGATAGAGTGGCAGAAGTTCGGTATAGTTGTCGCGGTTGCCGTTTTCTTTTTCCAGCATACCGTCTACATACGCCATGTTTCCGTTGTAATAAACGTTATAACGGGTGTTGAAAGCTTGCCACCACCTGCTGCGTGCCGTGTTCTTACTTGCCGAACAGGCAGCGAGCAGCAGCGCGAGGGCGAGCCACAAGGCAAGGCTATATGTGGATTTAAATGGTTTCAAGTTGCCGTTGACGTTTTTTGAAAGCAACGTTGCCCACCTTTAACACAAGATAAACAAGGATGCTGACGAAGATAATGGATGCGCCCGACGGCACGTTGAGGGCGTAAGAGAGGCCTAGACCCATAAGGCAATCTACCCAACCGATGACAATGCTCCACGCAATCATGCGCTTGAAGTTGTGCGTTAGCACGTTGGCCGACATCTGGGGTATGCTAAGTAGGCTGATACTTAGCACTATGCCCACCATGCGGAGTGTGCCTACGATGGTTAGGGCGATGAGTGCCATCATCAGATACTCGATAAACGCCACGGGCAGGCGTTGCGAACGGGCGAAGTCTACATCGAAAGCCACACTTAATATTGTGCGATAGAGCAGCGCGAAGACTATGGCCACCACCACAAGCAATGCAGCCAGCAACCAAAGGTCGGCCTGGCTGATGGTGAGAATGCTGCCGAAGAGGAAGGAAGGAAGGTCGGGCATGAACCCCGGAGATAGGAAACAGCAGATGATGCCTAGGCTCATGCCGAAGGTCCAAAACACGGCAATGGCCGAGTCTTCGCGCACATCGCCCCTGTGCGACATCCATTGCACGCCGAAAGCACTGAGAACGGAGAACACCATAGCCGAAAGTATGGGGTTGATGCCTAAGAATACGCCTAGCCCAATGCCGCCAAACGAGGCGTGCGTGATGCCGCCACTGATGAACACCAGCCGCCTTGTAACGATGTATGTGCCGATAAACCCACACAGCACACTAGCCAAGAGCGAGCCTAGGAGGGCGTTCTGAAAGAAGGAGTATTCTAATATGTTCATTCAAAAATCTGTTTCACACTTGTTTTTAGCCAACAATAAGCCGCTACTTACGGCTTTTGGAGGGGTGTGCGACGACTTGCAGGGGCTGACTTGCCTTGCAAACGAAGGTTTGCTGCATGCCAATCATGATTGAAATCGCCACCCGACACGGCAGGCTTGCCTTGCAGACGAAGAATTGCTGCATGCCAATCATTGTTGAAATTGCCACCCGACACGGCAGACTTGCCTTGCAAACGAAGGATTGCTGCATGCCAATCATGATTGAAATCGCCACCCGACACGGCCGACTTGCCTTGCAAACGAAGGTTTGCTGCATGGCTTTGGCCTTGCGCTTTTGCCTTTTCTTGCCCCTGTGCTTTTGCCTTTGCTTGGGTTTGGGCACGCAATAGAGCTGCGCACGCTTAGTCAAAAAGTTGCTGAGGCATGGCGCAGGCGAGGCGATTAGGCCGACCTAGCATCGTTGATGACCATTATCACCTCGTCTTTCAGTTGGTTGGGCAGGTTTATTTGTCGCAGTATCAGACTTCTGTTCCAGCCCTGCACGTCGCTTGGGCGCATGGTGTAGAACACCTCGGCAAACTCTTCGGCCTCGTTGTCGGTATAGTCGGCCGAGTCTCTTCCGCGGTATTTGTCCAGCTCTTCGTCGTCGTAATATTCCACATCGCGCACTGCTGCCTCCAACATGCAGTCGTGTTCGCACCGCTCGTCTTCGCCCGAACAGGTGGCACACGATGCCGTATCGGCCTTTACCACATCGGGTTCGCCCGCGTTTTTGTTACGCGAGAGCAGTCCCAACACGGCCGCAAACATTGCTAAACCCAGTAGGGCCAACAGTAATATGTGCATTGTCTATATTTCGTTTATTTCAAATCCCGACTGGCGGAGGTCGTTCCAAAATTGTGGGTACGACTTGCTCACCACGCCAGGTTGGTTTATTTTTATTTCTTTGTTAACGAAGGCCACGGGTGCAAAGGCCAAAGCCATGCGGTGATCTTCGTATGTGTCGATGGGTTCGTCTGACGGTCGGCAGCGCATTCCGTCCCACGCCAGCTCGCCTTCGGCCATTTCGCGCAGCACAAAACCCAGCTTAGCCATTTCTTTCTTCAACGCCTCGATGCGGTCGGTTTCCTTTATTCGCAGGCTCGATAGCCCCTTGAAATGGAAGGGAACGCCCATCATGGCACAGGTAACCACGAGCGTTTGCGCCAAGTCGGGCGAGTTTACGAAGTCGTATTCCAGCTTGGGCAGTCTTGTGCTCAGCTTTTTCAGGGTCACTTTCGTCAGTTGCCCCGCAGGATGTTTAGAGAAAACGGTCTTTACGCCCAGCAACGAGAAGATGTGGCGCACCACCGAGTCGCCTTGTTTAGAGTTTTCGCTCAACCCTTCCAGCTCTACAATGGTGTCGGGGTCCTTGCTCAGCGCAACCATTTCGTACCAATAGGATGCCGCACTCCAATCGCTTTCAATGCTGTATTGCCGCGCCTTATATTGTCCGGGCTTTACACAGATGGCGTTGATGTCTGTCCAATCGGCCTTCGCTCCGTATTCGCGCATCATGCACAGCGTGAGGTCTATGTAGGGTCGCGATGCTATTTGCCCCGTCATTTTTAGCTCTAAGCCTTTTTTTAGCGTGGGGGCAATCATGAGGATGGCCGAGATAAACTGTGAGCTGATGCCCCCTGGCATCTCCACTCGGCCGCCTTCCAGCGGCTTTCCGTAGATGCGTATGGGCGGATAGCCTTCTTTTGCCTCGTATTCCACTTCTGCGCCCACGTATCTAAGCGCGTCTACCAGCGGCTTTATCGGCCGTTGGCGCATGCGTTGTGTGCCAGTTAGGGTGTGTTCTCCCTTTTGGCAGCTTAGGAAAGCGGTCATAAACCGCATGGCCGTACCTGCTGCACGAACGTCGATGTTCTTTGGCATGTCTGAGAGCGCACGCACCATCACGCGCGTGTCGTCGCAATTCGATAGATTTTGCGGCAGTAATGAACTGCCCGACAGGGCGTGCATAATGAGCGCCCTGTTGCTTATGCTTTTCGAGGCGGGCAGCGTAACCACCACCCTTAGCTTTTCTGGGGCAACGATTGAATATTGCATATATAAATAAATGTGCGATTAGGTTATTGCAAATTTAAGCATTATTATCGTGATTGACAAGCGTGAGGAGTTAATTTTTTCGTTGTGCGGGCATTTATTTATAGCTGTTTGTTGCCGTTATCGTATAGATGGTGTCCCATTTGTAAGAAATCTGTCCCTGGGTGTCGCTTCACCAGTCTTTTTTATGGCGGCATATTTTTGTTAAATTGGGTAATTCTGTTTTACAAAACGTGTTCTGTTCGCCACCCCATTCTAGCGAAAATATAGGGCTATAAGCGGGTATTTATCCACAAATTATGCCTTCAAAGTTCCTTCTTCTTGTCTATTTTTGCGCATGTTACCTGCATTTAGCACCATTTAGCCTTTCTAGAAGGTTGCCTGCTCGTGATTTTTTCACTCCCAATTACCTGCTTTTTGCCGCAAAAATGCCACTTGTTGACGGCTGTTTTGCCCTTTTCAGCCATGTTTTTAATGGAACTAAAAGGTTTTATTTATACAATCGCGATGTATTTTTATGCTTTTCGACTTGCGTTTAGCGGCATTTTGCACTGCATTTTGCCGCATTTTGTCTTGCGTTTTGCCGCAAAACGCACTGCATTTAGCACCAAAACGCAGTGCGTTTAGCGGCATATTGCACTCCGTTTAGCACCAAAACGCACTACTTTTTGCTGCAAATGGCCCAAAAACAGGTGCAAAGGGTGGTTGTTTTGGAACAATATTCATTTTGCCGCATTCGCAGCCAAACCCCTTTTTGCATCAAAATCAACCTTCGCGAGAATCGATTTTTTGTGACAAGGTAGGCGGTTGGTGGGTAAAAATGGCACTCTTCGTGTTAAATTTCTTGCCGAAAAGCGGACAAATGATGGGTTAGTGGGTTGCCAAGCCAATAAGCATTTGGCGTGGTAAGCTTGCGGGTTGGGCTGGGTTTGCTAGTTGGCCTAGGTTTGCTAGCTGTTCTAGATTTACTAGTTATTCTAGGTTCACTAGGTTTGCTAGTTGTTCTAGATTTACTAGTTATTCTAGGTTCACCAGGCTTGCTAGTTATACTAGCCCAACTAGCCCTGCTCGTTCATCGGCAGGCGCAGCCATTTTTTCATTCTTTCCAGTTAACAAGTTCGCCAGTTAACGAGTTTACAAGCTTGTAGGCGCAGCCATCTTTTCACCCTTTCACCTTTTCACCCTTTCACCTTTAAAGGCCATCTTTTCACCTTTTCACCTTTTCACCTTTCTCTGTTAGGCGGCTTGTTTACGATAAAAAAACACACACTTAGAAACGCAAAAACTAAGAAACTTATCTTTTTTAATATATATAATGTGTTTTTTAGGCAAACCATTGGTCTACTCTTCGATGTTTTTCGTAACTTTGCAACTCGAATATCACAACTCAAATAGGTTTATGACTGAAACAAAGAAGATTAGGACAGCACTCGTGTCCGTGTTCCATAAGGATGGCTTGAACGAGTTGCTTGCCAAATTAAACGATGAAGGTGTAAAGTTTCTGTCTACTGGAGGCACACGTCAGTTTATCGAAGAACTGGGTTACCAGTGTGGTGCGGTGGAAGATGTAACCGCTTATCCCTCGATATTGGGCGGCAGAGTGAAGACACTTCACCCCAAAGTGTTCGGCGGAATCCTTGCTCGTCGCGACAACGATGCCGACAAAACGCAGATGGAACAATACGACATCAACCCCATCGACTTGGTTATCGTAGACCTATACCCCTTTGAAGAAACCGTGGCCAGCGGAGCAAACGAATCCGACATCATCGAGAAGATAGACATCGGAGGCATATCGCTCATCAGGGCTGGGGCCAAAAACTTCAACGATGTGGTGATAGTACCAAGCAAAAACGAATATGGCATGCTGCTCGACATACTGAAAACCAGCGGAGCCAACACCACTTTGGCACAACGTAAGGCATTCGCCACGCGCGCATTCGGCGTGAGTAGCCACTACGACACGGCCATACATGCCTGGTTCGAGGCCAACAAGGCCTAACCCACTAATGCTTGGCGGCACGCCTGGTGCCCGTATAACCCACAAGCAAACTGCCTGCAAAACCTACGCAAGCAAAGCAAAATGCCGAACATGAGGGTACAGCACGTTCGGCAAAGGCTAACACGAAGTACAAACATCTTCGCACAGGCGAACCTGGCACACAAGGCGGTTCGCACGCGATAAAAACGAGAAATAAAAGTAATAACATAACGGACAGACAACACGCGAGACGACAATCCGCTCGGCAAGGCCAACCATTATGGGCGGCCTGGCAGGGAGAACGCCTGCTGGTTGAGCCTGTCCACAACCGAAAAACAAAGAAGACATGGGATTTTTTTCTTTCATGCAAGAGATTGCGATGGACCTTGGAACGGCCAATACCATCATTATCAGCGATGACAAGATTGTGGTAGACGAACCTTCGGTCGTTGCGCTCGACCGCCGAACGGACAAAATGATTGCCGTTGGCGAACGTGCGAAGCTGATGTATGAGAAAACGCACGAGAACATACGCACCGTAAGGCCGTTGCGCGATGGCGTTATTGCCGACTTTACTGCTTGCGAGCAGATGATGCGCGGACTGATAAAGATGGTTCATACGGGCAGTCGCTTGTTCTCGCCTTCGTTAAGAATGGTTATCGGTGTTCCCTCTGGAAGTACCGAAGTGGAGTTGCGTGCCGTGCGCGACTCGGCAGAACATGCCGACGGCCGCGACGTGTACCTTATCTTCGAGCCTATGGCGGCTGCCATTGGTATCGGCATTGACGTTGAAGCACCCGAGGGCAACATGATTGTTGACATCGGAGGTGGATCTACAGAGATTGCAGTTATTTCGCTGGGAGGTATCGTTTCGAACAACTCTATACGCGTGGCAGGCGACGACCTTACCGCAGAAATACAAGAGTACATGAGCCGCCAACATAACGTTAAGGTGAGCGAGCGTATGGCCGAACGTATCAAAATACACGTGGGCTCGGCCCTAACCGACCTTGGAGAGGAGGCACCAGAAGACTACGTAGTGCATGGACCAAACCGAATTACGGCACTGCCTATGGAAGTTCCTGTGTGCTATCAAGAAATTGCACACTGCTTGGACAAGACCATCGCCAAGATTGAGAACGCCGTACTGTCGGCTTTGGAGAACACTCCGCCCGAATTGTACGCAGATATCGTGAAGAACGGCATCTATCTTACAGGTGGTGGAGCCTTACTGCGTGGCCTCGATCTCCGTTTGCAAGAAAAGATCAGCATTCCTTTCCACATCGCCGAAGACCCATTGCACAGCGTAGCAAAGGGTGCTGGCATCGCTTTGAAGAACGTTGAGCGTTTCTCGTTCCTCATGAGATAGGGGCATGCGCAACCTCTTTGCATTCATAACGCGTTACAACCACTGGTTTGTTTTCTTGGCTCTTGAGGTAGTAAGCGTGGTGTTGCTGTTCCAATACAACAGCTATCAGGGCAGCGTGTGGTTTTCTTCGGCCAACGAAGTGGCTGGGAAAGTGTACGAAGCCAACTCGTGGGTAGAGACTTTCTTCTCGCTTACGCAGGTTAATAAGGAACTCACGCAACGCAACTTGGAGCTTGAACAGCAGGTTTCTGCCATGCAAGAGTCGCTCACGCGGGCCAAACACGATAGCCTTGACGTGGCGCAGACGCAGAAAATGGCTCTCAGCGGTTTCAAACTCTATCCCGCAAGGGTGGTGAGTAACTCGTTAGACAAGAAAGACAACTTTATCACCATCGACAAAGGCTGGGCGCATGGCATTAAAAAAGACATGGGCGTGGCCTGTGGCACGGGCGTTGTAGGCGTGGTCTACCTCGTTTCGCGCAACTATTCGGTGGTGATACCCCTGCTTAACTCGCACTCCAACATCAGCTGTATGATTAAGGGGCGGGGCTATTTCGGTTACTTGCATTGGAATGGGGGCGACCCAGGCATTGCATACGTAGACGACGTTCCGCGACATGCGCGGTTTAAACTGGGGTTAGATGTAGTTACCAGTGGTTATTCGTCTATCTTTCCACCGGGCGTACTTGTTGGCAAGATACTTCACGTTTTTAACTCGCCCAATGGCTTGTCGTACCGATTGCAGGTAAAGCTTTCGACCGACTTCGGCAAGCTACGTGACGTATGCGTGATAGACAATGCCGGTATGGAAGAAAGATTGGAGATGATGCGCGCCGTGCAAGACTCGCTTAAAGTGAAACGCGAATAGGCTTCACCTTATTGACAAACGCGCCAACCGCATAGACAAAACGCGCCAACCGCTGCTTATCGTGTGGCATAAGTGCCGCTTGCCGTTGGAGAATAAACAAAAAAAATAGGGCTGAAAGGCCCATAAAGAAGAGAGAAAGAAAACAGACATGACCGTAGGCGTATTGAAAACATTAGGAACTTTCCTAGTATTCCTGTTGGTGCAGGTGCTGGTGCTAAACCATGTGCACCTCTTCGACAGCGCCACCCCTTTGCTATATATATATATGGTGTTGCTCTTTCCGCGCAATTACCCCAAGTGGGGCATGCTTGTATGGGCATTTGCTATGGGCTTAGGGGTAGATATGTTTTCTAATACGCCTGGCGTAGCTGCCGCATCGCTAACGCTTGTGGCCTTGTTGCGGCCTTATCTCTTGGAACTTTTCATACAAAGGGAAAGCGCCGAAGACCTTGTACCCTCGATGAAGGTGCTGGGCTTTGGGCGATACCTGTTCTTTGCCTTCATCATCGTCTTCACTTATTGCTTGGCTTTCTTCTCTTTGGAGGCCTTCTCGTTCTTTAATTGGATGCAATGGCTGCTTTGCGTAGGCGGCAGCACGTTGCTTACCTTGGTGTTGGTGATGGTGCTAGACAACCTTAGAAGTAGATAAGGGGGAGGGGCTAGGCGTGAAAGATTTCGAACTCGATAAAAGGCGATTGGTTATCGGTGGGGTGGCTATATTCATTGTAACGGTCTACCTTATCCGCCTTTTCACGCTCCAATTGCTCAGCGACGACTACAAGAAAAACGCCGACAGTAACGCTTTTCTCAAAAAGATTGAGTACCCTTCGCGTGGTGCCATCATGGATAGGCACGGGCGTTTGCTTGTTTATAACCAACCCGCATACGACATCATGGTGGTGATGAACGAAGAAAAGGGAAGGCTAGACACGATGGAATTTTGCAATGCCTTGGGCATTACCAAGGAATATTTCATCAAACGGATGAACGATATCAAGGACCGCAACAAGAATCCGGGCTATTCGCGCTTTACCGAACAGGTGTTTATGAGTCAGCTCTCGGATAAAGAGTTCAGCGTTTTCCAAGAAAAGATATTCCGTTTCCCAGGTTTCTACGTTCAGAAACGCAGCATCCGACAATACCAATACCCCTACGCCGCACACGTTTTGGGCGACGTGGCCGAGGTTTCCAAGAGCGATGTGGAGAACTCTGACTATTATCAGCCGGGCGATTACATCGGCAAACTGGGCATAGAGCGTAGCTACGAAGAACAACTTCGCGGCGAAAAGGGCGTGCAGATACTTTTGCGCGACGCCCACGGACGTGTTCAGGGCAACTATCAAGATGGAAAATTCGACCGCCGACCCGTGGCCGGCAAGAACCTGACATTGAGTATAGACATCAAATTGCAGGAACTTGGCGAACGTTTGCTCGAAGGAAAGATTGGCAGCATTGTGGCAATCGAGCCGTCTACGGGCGAAGTGCTCTGCATGGTGTCGTCGCCAACCTACGATCCGCGCATCATGGTGGGCCGACAAAGGGGCAAAAACCACCTCGCTCTTTCGCGAGACGTGTGGAAACCCTTGCTCAATCGTGCCATCATGGGGCAATATCCGCCTGGTTCTACATTCAAAACCACGCAAGGACTGACCTACATGACCGAGGGAATTATCGACGAACACACCCTCTATCCTTGCGCCCGTGGCTTTAATTACCGCGGTTTGCACGTAGGATGTCACCCACATGGTGCCCCCACCAACCTTGTTCAGGCCCTTTGTACCTCGTGCAACAGCTACTTTTGCTGGGGCTTATTCCGCATGATTGGCAACCGCCGACGCTACCGCAATGTGCAAGAGGCCATGAACACATGGCGCGACTACATGGTAAGCATGGGCTTTGGCTATAAGCTTGGCGTGGACTTGCCTGGCGAAAAGCGCGGGCTGATACCCAATGCAGCCTTTTACGACAAGGCATACAAAGGTTCGTGGAATGGACTTACCATCATCTCCATCTCCATCGGGCAGGGCGAGGTGAACCTAACGCCCCTACAAATAGCCAATCTTAGCGCAACAATAGCCAACCGCGGCTATTATTATGTGCCTCATGTGGTGCGTAAAGTGCAGGGCGAGCAGCTAGACACACTTTATCGGCGCAAGCATTACACCAAGGCCAACCGCAAAGCTTACGAATATGTGGTGCAAGGCATGCGCGCATCTGTGGTAGGCGGCACATGCCATGCGGCCAACAGGGCCGACTATTTGGTGTGCGGTAAAACGGGTACGGCGCAAAACCGCGGTCAAGACCACTCCGTTTTCATGGGCTTTGCGCCTATGGACAACCCCAAGATAGCCATTGCCGTGTACGTTGAAAACGGCGGATTTGGCGCCACTTACGGCGTGCCGATTGGCTCGCTCATGATGGAACAATACATCAACGGAAAGCTTTCGCCCTTCTCTGAGGCGCAAGCAAGTGTTTACCAAAGCAGAAGGATAGCGTATGGCAAGAGCAACAGATAGGCAACCCAGCATGCTTGGGTCGTTAGATTGGTGGACGATTGGCATCTACCTCGCGCTCCTAACCTTCGGATGGGTGAGCGTTTGCGGTGCCAGCTACACCTACGGCGACACCGATATATTTAGTCTCGACACGCGTTCGGGTATGCAAATCGTGTGGATTGGCACGTCCATCTGCCTTGGCTTTGTGCTACTCACCCTCGACGACCACTTTTACGACACCTTCGCGTTCGTTATTTACGGCGGCATGTTGCTGCTGCTCTTCGCCACAATCTTTAATCCGCACGAGATTAAGGGTTCGCGTTCGTGGCTCGTTTTGGGTCCTTTGCGCCTGCAACCAGCCGAGTTTGCCAAGTTTGCCACAGCCTTAGCCGTGGCCAAACTGATGAGTACTTACGGCTTTACCCTGAACAATTGGAAACATTTTGCCTCTGCCTGCCTTGTGGTTATATTGCCCATGATTTTCATTGTGGCGCAAAAAGAAACGGGTTCGGCCTTGGTTTACGTCTCGTTCTTCCTCATGTTCTATCGCGAAGGCATGTCGGGCAGTTTCCTTTTCACGGGTGTGGCGATGGTGATATACTTCGTTGTGGGCGTTAGGTTTGAAGAAGTGATGCTGTGGGAAACGCCAACGTCGCTCGGACGATTCATTGTTTTGCTCCTTGTTCAGCTGTTTACGGCTGGCATGGTGCGCAGTTACACCAACGATCGCGGCCGAACCACGCGCCTTGTTGCGCTCGGAATACTCTTCACGGGTGTCTGCCTGCTGGTGTCTAAGTACATTGTGGCTTTCGATGTAACCATCGTGCAGCTTGTTTTAACGGCTGCCTTGGTGTGTTGGCTGATTTATCGTTGGCTCAGCGCGCGCATTCGCAACTATTTTTACGTGGCACTCTTTGCCGTAAGCTCGGTGATGTTCTTCTATTCGGTAGACTATGTGCTTAACGAAGTGATGGAACCTCACCAACGGGTGCGCATCAACGTGTTGCTGGGACTGGAAGAAGACCTTGCCGGTGCTGGATATAACGTGCACCAAAGCGAGATTGCCATTGGGTCGGGTGGACTTAAAGGGAAGGGGTTTCTTAACGGAACGCAAACCAAATTGAAGTTCGTGCCAGAGCAAGATACCGACTTTATTTTCTGCACCGTAGGCGAAGAAGAGGGCTTTCTGGGTTCGGCTGCAGTGCTGTTACTTTTCCTTGCACTGATATTACGACTCATCAAGTTGGCCGAACGGCAACCATTTAAGTTCGGTCGCATATATGGTTATTGCGTGTTGAGCGTGTTCCTATTCCACCTCTTCATCAATGTGGGCATGGTTTTGGGTCTTACTCCCGTTATTGGCATCCCCTTACCGTTTTTTAGTTATGGCGGTTCCAGCTTGTGGGGATTTACGCTTTTGCTCTTTATTTTTTTGCGAATAGACGCCAGTCGCAACAAGTCGCGAAGGCAATAAACCATTTCGCCTCGTGTATTAAGGCATGTTCTGAAAATCCCCCGCAAAGGTTTAGTTCTTGTTCCTCGTATTGCTCTTCACTGTCTTTTTGCTTTTATCTCGCATCTTTTGCTTTTTCTTTCAGAAAGCATAGTGCACTATGCTCCTTCAAGAAGCAAGTAAAACCTGCTCAGCTAAAAGCTAAAAAACACAGCAAAGGTAATTTTAGAACCTGCCTTAACCTGGCCTTTGCAGGATTTTTCGGTCTAGCTTTCTTTCCATTCACCTCTTTTCGCATGTGTGTCTGATGGTATAAGTAGTGTGTTTTGCACCATAGCTCACCACGTTGAAACTGCTTTGTATGGCCGTTTCAAGCATTACCATTTCGCTACAAGCCTCTTGTAGTGCCACTACAAATAGTTTGTAGCCGCACTACAAAATAGTTGTAGGGCCACTACAAATAGCTTGTAGCAGCCCTACAAAGGCCTTTGTAGGGCAAGATGTTCAAGAAATGCCCTTGCTTATTTCATGCAAACAGACTTAGTTTCACTTCTTTCGTTAAAAGAGAGAGGGGCTAGGTAGAGGCTAGCTGTAAGGCCGTTTGCGCCCATTTACTTCACCACATACTTCTTTTTACCGATGATATACATGCCTTTGGGCAGCGTTTTCAAGGCGGTATCTATGTCGGCAGTGTGCCCCAATGCCTTTCCGTCTATCGTATATACGGGCAAACTCTTGGCCGATGGTGTGTTTTGTAAGGGCGATGTGATGCCTGTTGTTACGGGTTTCACAACACCTAGCAGCCCCTCAGCCGTATAATAGCCGCCATTTTCAAAAGGCAGGTCGGCCGTTTGCGGCGAGCCGTTGTTGCTAAAAATAATTCCTTCGTTGCCAGCAGAGCTTGCTTGTTTGCTGTTATTCCAAGTCCACTTCCACACGTGCGTACCATTTGCCGTGGTCCCAACCTTTATGCAGGCAGCACCAGGCCACTGGTTGCCCGTGTAATTATAGCCTTTGTCCCATTGCCAGCAAGTTATTGTGTTGTTCCAGTTGGCCGGAGCCTCAAAGAATGCACATCTCTCGCCTTTCTTAACCTTGCAGAAATCGGGTGCGTTAAAGCCTGCATCTTCGCCCTTGATGGCTTTAACGGCGGTGAGGTCTACGCCATCGCTTACGTATAGCTTATATTTAGGGCCTTCTACGGCCAGTTGGTAGCCCGCTGTTTGGGCGTTGTTCACCTCGCCCAGCAGCAACAAGGCCTTACCCTTGGTGCCTTGTGTGCATAGCGCGAACCCGTTTGCAGAGGCTTCGGCCTTAACAATCTGGCTTTGGTTGGTTAGTCCCACGGCCTTGCGTGTGGCAATAAGGCGTTTCAGCGACTGCTTGTACATCTTCCAGTGGCGCAGAAATACGCATGGCGTGCCCGGCATGGTAAGTATGTAAGCGTTGGCCGCCAATACGTTGGCATATAGTTGGGCACCGCCGTTTTCTTTGGGACGGCCCGTGTCGTGATTGTCTACAAAGGTAACGGCGTAACGACTATAAGCTTGGTCGGCGGCAAGCGTAGCATCTGCAAGCCTGCTCCAACTGCCTTGTCCGAAGGCATCGTTGATGGCATACTTCATGGGGAAGTCGAAGGCGGCACTTTGTATGGCACCGTTCGCACGCGTTCCCTCAATCCATTCTTTCACCTTTTGAACATTTCCGTCCCAATATTCGCCCACCGAGAACTTGGGATTGGCAGACGTATTGTACTCGCCTATGTAGTGTGCGGCATAGCCTTTCACCATGTCGTACCTGAAACCATCGTACCCTAAGTCGGTAAGCAGGAACGAAAGATAGGCCTTGATGTTGTCGCGAACGTTCTGTCGGGTGTGGTCCAGGTCGCGCCCGCCCCCGAAATCGTCGCCCGTGTCGGCCGCACCCGTTACATTGTAGCCGTTTGCCTTCGTGTTCCCACCGTCGTCGTTGGCGCAGATGTCGGCCAACGTCCACGTCATGGTTTTGCCGTTCCATTTCTCTGTGGGGAAGTCGCACCAGTTCGTGTTGCCTGCTCGGTGGTTAATCACCACGTCTTCTATTATTCCTGTTCCCTTACTTTTAAAGGTTTTAATCATTTGGCGCAGTTCTGCTTCGGTGCCGAACGCGCTTAAATGGTTGAACCACCAAATGGGCAGGTAGCCCATTTGCATGTGGGTGGTGTTGCAATAGCCCGATTGCGGCACCCATATTTGGTTAAAGGCGGCCGACAACTCTGTGGCCTGAGCCTCTAATGTGGTCCAATGGGTGTCGTCGTAGCTGTCCCAGTAAAATCCTTGGAGCATCACGCCGGCGTAGTTTTGTGGCCATCCTTGGGCCAAAGCCTTGGTGCAGACAGTTAGCAACAGGGCTGTTAAAAGTGTAAAGAGCTTTTTCATAAGTTTTTAGCGATTGATTGTCTGGGGCTAAGTTCGTAAAAAATTGCGTACGATGGTGTGTTCAATGCGCGATAAGTTGCGCTCTTTTTGTGCAACCGATTGCATAATTAGGCCTCTCTTCGCCTTTGTATGGAATGGCAATGGCTTGGCTTTGGGTGTAAGTTTGTGGGCTTTGCTGCCTATTGCCGCAACCCCCATGCGTGCGAATAAATGGCTAAGGGCGTGTTTGGAGGTTGAAAATGGGTCAAAGGATTGGGCACTTACAGCTCGCAAACAGAACAATATTCTCCTTTTTAGGCTATTACGAAAACAAATATGATACGTTTATTAGGTATGTAAAATAAAAAATGTATCTTTGCAAATAGTGGGGGCGAATAAGCCTTTTAGGCAGATTTTAAACATGCTTTTACTTATCAAACTTATATACAATGAAACAGATTATACGCTTAACAAGCTGCACAAAGGCAGCCAATGAGAATGAAATGACGAAAAAAAGGGTGGGGCAAGGCCTGTTAAAACTAGCCTTGTTCTTCGTAATGTTTTTCGTTGCAGGCTCTTTTTCGGCCTCAGCGCAACAGGCAAAAGGCTCGGACGAGGCTCAATTTGCTGCGAAAATGGACAAGGCGAAGTGGAAAAAATCGGGCTTGGGCTTTACTTATCCCAGCTTTTTTGTCGCTCGCGAAGTGTACGACGACGACATTCCTGCCCTTTATTACACATATAGTTGGCGTAAGGTGATGCTGGGATACTGCTCGCTTGGTGCATGGGCAGTGGTAGACGATAACTTCCCAAATGAGGGGCAGCAGCTCATTGACAAGGTTAAGATGAAGAAAATCACTTATAAGCCTAGGGGCAAAGGCGTATTTTCGGGCTTAACCAACGATGGGCGCATATTTTACTTGAAGTGCAAACCCACAGAGGGAGGCATGGTTACGCATTTGGAAGTGCTGGCTTTAATCTATCCCAAGAGTTATCAAAAGGGCGCAGACGTGCTGATTAAGCAAATAGCTAACTGGTAACTAGCAACGCTTGTCTGTTTTTCCATTAGGTCGTGGCTTTACAACAGGCACCCGTCTGATATAAAATGGTGTTTAAGTTGCAATAGGATACAGCCCCTCTATAAATGGCATCATCGTACACTAAGATAGTACAAAAATAGAAAAAGGAAACCGATGAAACCAAACGGAAAGAACATTTGTGCGGCCTTAAAGCAGGTGAGAAAGCGCGTGGCCGACACCAACGGCATTGTGTACGCCCCCAAAGAATGCCACTTTGAGGGCGACTGCAACGGCACTTGCCCTGCTTGTGAGGCCGAAGTGCGATACTTGGAACATCAGCTTAGCCTGCTGCGAAAGGCAGGAAAGGCTGCAACGGTTATGGGCGTGGCCGTGGGAATGACGATGGTTGCGGGATGTAAATCGGGCAATGCAAATGCCCCTTCTGCCTCTCCGCAAGGCACAGGTCAAACAAACCGCGTGGAAACAGACAGTAATACGAACCCCACACCCACGGCATCGCGCACGGATACTTCGTTGATAAAGAGGACAGAGCATCCTGATGACGATCTATTAATAATGGGAGACTTTGACGAACCCGACTCTGTGGAAATCTTGAAAGTTGATGCTTGCAGCCCTTCCTCACATGGTAAGCTTGCGCCAGCCAAGCCAAGGAAGAAAAATAACGCCCAGAAAACGCCCCAAAACAATAAGAAGAAAGGGCGCAAAAGGCGGTAAGGGAGAGCCTAGATTGGTACAGAGAAGAAACCATAACCAACAAAGCAAACGCGTATGAAACCAAACGGAAAGAACATTTGCGCAGCCTTAAAGCAGGTGAGAAAGCGCGTGGCCGACACCAACGGCATTGTGTATACCCCCAAAGAATGCCACTTTGAGGGCGATTGTAACGGCACTTGCCCCGCATGCGAGGCCGAAGTGCGATACTTGGAGCATCAGCTTAGCCTGCTGCGAAAGGCGGGAAAGGCTGCAACGGTTATGGGCGTGGCCGTGGGAATGACGATGGTTGCGGGGTGTAAGACAAGCAGTGCAAATGCTCCTTCTACCTCTCCGCAAGGCCCAGGCCAAACAAACCGCGTGGAAACAGGCAACAATACGAACCCCACACCCACGGCATCGCGCACGGATACTTCGTTGATAAAGGACACAAGACATTCGGGAGAAGACCCCATACCGATGGGAGAAATTATTGAAGACGACTCTGTGGAATCGCCGAAAGTTGATCCTTACGACCCTTTCCCGCTGGGTAAGATTGCGCCAGCCAAGCCGAAGAAGAAAGATAAAGCCCAGAAAACACCCCAGAAAAATAAGAAGAAAGGGCGCAAAAGGCGTTAAGGGCGAGCCTAAGTTGTTACGGAGAAGCAACCAGACACAATAAAAACAAATGCGTATGAAGTCGAACGGAAAGAACATTTGTGCGGCCTTAAAGCAGGTGAGAAAGCAAGTGGCCGATGCCAACGGCATCCACTACACCCCTGCACCTTGCCGTTTCGATGGCGATTGCAGCGGCACTTGCCCGGCTTGCGAGGCCGAAGTGCAGTATATAGAAAGCCAATTGGGTAGGCTACGTTTGGCAGGTAAGGCCGTTAAGGTGGCAGGTTTGGCTCTCGGACTGACGATGGTTGCTGGTTGCAACTCCTCTCCGGGCACGCCACCTTCCGCTGCGGACAAGCCGACAGCAGCCAACGAAACCTCCCCAACAAGCCAACCCTGCCCACAGCCGCATGCCAACGCCCCCATATCGGCCACCGATGAAGGGGCAAAACCCCACGCAAAGCACCATTATGTGCGTGGAAACAACGGGCGTGTGGTGAAGAAAGGTGCGGCACAAGCCGACACAACGGCCATATATATGGCCGATTCTAGCGGATTCGCACTGCCCGAAGTGTCGGTAACTTCAACTCCTGCGAAGAAGATTGCCTGCTATGCAGGCGGCATACCCTATTACCAACGCATTGCTCGTAACCGCAACCATGTTTATCTAAATCCCGAAATCAGCCCCCGATACAAGAAAGGCGACGTGGCCATGCGGCAGTTTATTGAAAACAATATCCGCCTTACGCCCACCATGTCTGCCGCTTGTGGGCAGTTCTTAGTTAAGGTGGCGTGTGTGGTTGAACGCAATGGCAGACTCTCGGCCATGCGTGTTATCCAGTCGGTAGACTCTCTTTACGATGCCGAAGCCATACGTGTGCTGAAGAAGATGCCCCGTTGGAGGCCCGCGCGAATGGAAGGTAAGCGTGTTCGTTCGCTTGTGGTGATAGACGTTCCCTTTGTGTTAAAATAGGCTGATGCCGCCTAGTGGATGGAGGTGTAACACGTAACATGAACGTTTTCGTTAAGCCAAATGAACAATGTCGAGCTTGCTCGAACATTGTCAT
>ERZ773014.218-NODE-218-length-39325-cov-3.895875_pt1 | contig 39325 bp, 53 predicted proteins | sample MGYA00580841_ERZ773014 | MGnify/ENA primary metagenome ERZ773014 (study PRJEB29015, sample SAMEA2737989) | human oral metagenome | biome: human oral; feature: human-associated habitat; material: dental | place: China | collected 2067 ... | reverse complement strand
ATTTTAATATATAGAATAGGTATAATCAAGGTATATTAGGAAAGTACAGTTAATCTATCTTCACATAACTTGCAGCTTAGTCAGTAACATATTTTCTTATCATACAAATACATATCTTTTTAATTTGTTTTTTATATAGAGTATTTTAAAAATAAAAAAGCCTTGAAACTCAAGACTTTTCAAGAGCGCGAGACGGGACTCGAACCTGTTTTTGTATTAATTTTATAAACCTAACATATGCACTGATTTAATCCCTAAACCCTTGCAGATAGGCACTTGCAAGGGTTTTTATTTTACCTTTTTGAGTTCTAGTTTTTCCGCTTTTATCTCTTGTTTTTCTAAAGTATGCAACACGAAATGCAACACAAAAAAAGGCAGAACAGCCAATGCTTACAGTTCTGCCTTTTATCTTACTCTACCAGCTCATAGTCTTTGAGATTAGGTGTATATGTGTCAAACTTACTATCCCATACACCATCTTCACCTAACCAGTAGTACATATCAGTATCTTTTGATTTTACATAGCAATTCTTAGCCATGATGCCACTCTTAGACAGATAGTAGCTTTTATTGTTATCAAGTATCCATTGACCTGACAGCATAGTACCGTCATCCTTATTCAAATAATACCAGTCTTCATTAGACTTAAACCATCCTGTAATCATATATCCGGAGTTATCAAACACATACCATCTTCCATGTATAAATACCCATTTACCTGATATATAACTATTTGGCGTATCAGCATACCACCACTTACCTTCTTTATTTTTATTCCAACCGAGTGGGTATTCAACAGGATTTGTCCTAGCCTTTTCCACTTTTCTTCCATCCTGCAGAGCTATGGCAGTGTGATGAAATTCATATAAAAGTATGTCACCACGCTTTAAGTATTCATCAGACAACAGATATTTTGGAGCTGATAAAAGCTCAAATTCCCCCGTCTTGAGTAGCGCTGCAGATTCATTACCTGTGTAAATGTCTCCAGATATTCTTATCCCTGCTGTATTAACACATACTGCTACTAAGGCACTACAGTCAGTCTCACAAGGTGTTTTTACATCTTCTATCTTCCAGCCGTTTGCTTTGCAAAGGCTATATAAAGTTGTTCTTTGTGACTGATCATATCCTATAAAATCATTCTTACAAGCCTTCTCCATAGCTACAGCTATCTTTTCAGCCTTGCCTGCATCTTTACATCTTAAAACCTTATTCCAAGGACGGTTATACCAATCTCTAATTGCAACCTCTTTACCATCCTGATTGCCTGCTACACCTCCACTATATCGCATTCTTTCGTCTCTACTTGCTTGTCCTATTTTGACCATACTAACCCCCTAATCTCTGATTATTTCAATTCCGTACTTTTCACAAGCTTCATGCTCCATTACACAACCTCTAGCATCTTCCCAACCATTTGCAAAAAATGCCATATCAGCTGTGGATAAAAGTTCTAAAGATTTTCCTAAAAACCATAGCGGTCTAGCGCTTGCTGGGGCACTTTCAAAATAACTGTCTATGAACTCTACATCACCGTATTCTTTTATAATTGTCTGTTTAATTGCCTTTCTCTCTTCTTTTATTTCTGTATCAGATAAATCTCTCATTGGTTGACTTATAAATACCTTTTTCATATATTATCCTTTCTTATACCCCTAGATCGTTAAGTCAAGGGCATTTGCATTGTTTTATACCCTCTATCACTCTAACAATAAAATCTATTCTTAAGAAGTTGTATCGTCCTTTTTAGCCTTTAATACATCTAAAGCTTTTTTTAATACTTCCGTTCCGGTACCACCCATTAGTGAATAATTTTCCAATATACTTAACCCCTCATTTACTATAAATGCCATACACGCAGCATTTCTTATGTAATTAATATTAAGAACTTTATCCAAATGAAAAGCAATCACTATCATAAATAAAGTTGCAAGCTTCTTAACAAGTCCTTTCCAGCCCGCAACCGAACTTAAGGATCCATGCTCACTCTTCTTACTTTTATGAAATATGCCTGCAACTGTCATGCCCATTACATAGTCTATGACCATGAAAACAAGCAAGGTTCTAAGAGCTATATCAAATCCACCACACAATGTTACTACCAAACCACCTATTCCTCCTGCTACAATTTCTACTATATTTCTCATTAATGCTTATCCTCCTTATTTTTGGCATCACTGTCTGTTGCAAGGTCTTCTCTGCCTTTTTCCTTTAACTTTTTTGCAACACCTGCTTTGAATTTCGCTATTACTTGCTTGAAAGTATATAAGCCGTCAATTATTGCATTTGCTATCACTTCAAAAAAATGTTCCATATCCGCTCCTTTCCTATGACATTAGGTTAGTACCTAACTCTATTAAAGCTAAATCTGTTGCCTGCTGCCTTGCTTTTAACTCTTTAAGCTCTTCATCTTGTGTAAGTGGTCTGTCAATGTATATCGGCTCGATTTTATCTCCGTCTACATCGAGCCTAACAAGATTTTTCCCAATAGGAACATCTACTTTAATAAACTTTAAACCTCCCACAGGGTCAGGGGCAACATCCATCATTTGATAATAGATAGTACCCTGTTCGTCAAATATTACTTTCATATGTCTCCTTTCTGTATTTTGCATTAAAAAAGCACTTCATAGCGAGGTGCTAGTTTATGAATTCTATGTGATTTATTACGCATTCTGCCTGTGCTATTGAGTCAGTTTTCTCTGCACTCGCATTAGCATAAGCAAATATATAACATTGCTCATTCATATCTGATACATCTATTTCAGCCCATAGTTGTGTATTTATTGGACTGCCAGCAAGCGAAAATGAAACATGTTTTACTACATATGGTGCCGGAGATGATGACGCTTGATATGTATAGTAATCCTGCATGGTTCTTTTCACTATATTTTTAGTTGGAACAATAACTAATCCTATACGAACAGAAGGGTTATCAGAAGTTCCTCCTGCATTATGCAACTGACCATTTAAAAACTTAGCCCCCACTTTTATTTTCTTAAAAGGTATCATATTTATAGAACTATCAAAGAAAATAGCTATATTTCTATTATGTTGAGCATGAACAAATTCAGGCTTTCTCTTAATAACCGAGAACCTCAAGCCCCCATCTCTTATACCCAAATATTTAAACCATGCATCAGACTGTGTGGTAAACCATTGGTCCGCACTGAATGCTATATTCCCAAAAGCATTAGGTATTTCTCCAAGCCTTACTTCCTTACCTTTGACCGCCACCCCTGACAATAAAACTCCGTCAAAGGTGGCATTGTTAAAAGCCACTCTACCTGCCGAATAATCAGGTAATGTACCTTGTATACCGAGAACATTCGTTCCAAGGCGAATATTATCTGATGTCAGTGTAGGTGCTTTAAGAAATACCCAATTTGCTCCCTCTATAATGTGTCCGTTCGGTATTTTAGACACCACTCCACGACCAGCCACAGGGTGATCTATTGCATGACCTTGGTCTGCCCATGCGTAGAGCATATCCAAAAATCCTGAACCGACAACGCTCCATATAGGTATTGCACCTTGCACTTTAGCAATAGTCTTACCGGATCTTATATTTTCAGCTCTAAGGTCTTGTGCGGGCATAAAAACAAATGCAACGCTATTATCAAGTGCATACTTTTTGGCGTCTTCAGGTCTCATAGATATGATGATACCCCTACCCTTGCTCGGACTGTCTATAGCACCGCCCTCGCCCCAATTGTCCGTTCTGTTATGGGCAAACATAACAGACAACGATATGTCACTATTTGCTGATAATAACTGCATAGTTCCTTCCAACGCTTCATCATTACTGTCAGCTGTAAGTGCTGTCTTACCTACCAATACATCAGCCCTTACAGCAGTTGTATCCTCTGATTGAATACCTCCGCCCCCTTTTTTTATTAAGCAAATCGCCATTATTTTTACACCCCCTTTAGCGCTATGTAGAATGAAAACTCCGGCTTCTTGTTAAAACACTTAACCCTTATCTTTCCGTCCAATGTCTCAACAAAATCCACTTTTGAAAACTGTTTATTTAACGCTCTTACAGCTTCTGAACTTTCATTACCTGCCAAATGTAATCCTATGACCGGCGTATCTGTAGACAATATCCCCGGTACATCAATTTCTTGTACATAAGGGGCTGTATTACTCCATTTACTCACATCCAGTAATACATACCTTACTTCTTGTAGAGCATTCAATGTCTTTGTTATGGTATTTAAGTCCTTTGCTCCGAACTTATCCCCTATTTGGCTGTATACTGTATTATCTGTAAATGTTTTTGTACCATCTCCATTGTCAAGTTCTCTATATCTTCTTTGTCCGGTAAATACATCGTCTTTATAGTCTGTTTTCAATCTATCCAAAATCAGCACCTCCTAAAGTAAAAGCCAGTCTTTTTTTGCCTGTATCTTGCCCAATAAGCAGCTCATACAGTCTAAGACCGGCTTTTTCTATCCTGTTTAGTTCTTCATAGTTTATAAATGCTTGATTAGGAAAATACTCTTTTTTTATACCTATATCAAGCATGAGAGTACTCTCACTAATTCTATGCAAATTGTTTTCTATCTCATTTATCTCATCAGAATACACATAATCACTATAACTTCTATCCGCTCCAAGGTCGGTATATCCGAAAACCTCATACAGTGTATATGCTAACTCTTTAAGATAGTAAAGATTGTTTTTAATCCTGTTAAAGTCATTCTTGTCAAACCTACTATTCCTATCCCAATCTGTTTTAGGTTCTGTCCACGCCATACTTCATCACCCTCCTAGCCTTTGCACTTCCTGACAATGCACCATTAAAATTAAGTGTATAATCTTCCAGTTTTATTATCATTCCGTCTACATATTTATTTTCCAAAAAAGCTAAGTCCCCTGCATCAAGTCTTGGTTCTCCTCTATCTGTAAGGCTGTATTCCCTATCGCTGTTATAGTATTCTGCTACCCAATCGCTGATAAGTTCAGCGTGTTTTACAGATGATATAAGAGGATTTTCCCATTTTTCTATCTTGCCTGTAACATTCAGCTCTTTTGATATTGATTGTTTGGATACCACATACTCGTAACCGGATATAATAACTTCCATACCGGACTGTGTTTCAATCTCTATCTCAAAACTTGAGCTTCTTATAATATTTGCTCCTTGATTTACTACAAATCCATACGAAGCATTGCTTAATTGAAATACATACCTTCCTCGTTTTGCTACAGTTTCTTTTACAAGTTCTTTTATAGCCTCTGTGCTTGGGTGATATACGGTTCTTATTGTATTAAGTATCTTAGTTTTTTCAAGTAGAGTACCTACCGGATATTTTTTAAGTTCTTTCTCATATTCAAAACTATAATCCGTTACATCTCCGAATATGATTTTATCCAGCACAACACGGTTATAAGCTTGTATTTTATTAAACTCTATATCAAGTCTGTCCATAAGCGGAAACTCATGGAGTATAACTGCTTCCAAATCTAAACCATAAACTTTATAAGTATCTTTAAGTTCACCATCATTATACGCCTTAAAAGTTAATTCTTTAGGGGCATACCCATGAAAGAAAAGTCTTAATCCGAATACCAATAGATCAGCTTCCATAGTTATACTTACTGAGGGGTTATTATCAAATGTACCATCTTGATTTGATATGCTTCTACTTATATACCCTGTATTCAGATAAGTAGAACCTTGTATATTCCTTGGCAAAAAGAAAACACTATCCTCAACTTTGCTATACCTGTCAGCTAAGCTTGCATAGTGCTGTTTTTCGTTTCCATTTAATATGTCGATAACTTTAGAATAGTAATCCTCGTCTGTTCCGGAAGCACTCATTTTAGGTAAAAAGCTGCTTTTTATACATATCTTCCCTGCTCTGTCTTGGTATAACAAACTTCTCCCGGCATTGGCTATAAGCTGTAAAGCAGATTTATGGTCAATTGCCGGTATGGGGTTATTGATAAATACTGTCTTAAGGTAACTGTCTATATAATAATCTCTGGTATCTACTTTCGCATCCTTTAGTACATCCATAGCTAAATCATACAAAGATATACCTGTATGACTATATACACCCTTTCTGTATATGCCATTTAAGTTATCGAAAACATCCGTAGCAGAAAGAGAAAGAGTCTTATCATCAGCACTCCAAGATTTCAAGTTTAATGTACAGCCATTTACCCACTCAATATGTCCGCTGTCCAGTTCATACCCATAAGTGACTTTCACTACTTGACCCAACTCCATAAAGTTAATTGAGCTTTTTGAATTTTCTATATCAAACGCCCTATCTTTGTTATTGATCTTGATATCAAAATCAAGAGTGTGCAAATCTTTCATTATTGGCGAGATATGCTCTTTTTTGGATGCAGATATAATCTTTGTATTATTGAAGAATATTCCCAACCCCATAGTGAGTTTATTAATTCTGAGCCTATTTCCACCATATAGCATCCTTAATGGCTTTATCTCAAAGAAAGTTACTTGGTTAAATACTTCATCTGTAACAAAGAGCTGCTTGTTATTACCTCTTACCTGCACCGTATTTACATTTGAAACAATATCAAAATCCACAGGATAAACATGGGAAAAATCTATAGTTAAACCTTTAATATCATATACCACAGGAAATACAAGCCTTATGACATCTCCTATATTCTTTACAACTATACCTTGATTTATATAGGTATATCTCGTGTTTTCCCTCGGCATAAAAAACATACTATCGTCTACTTTTGTAAATCTTTCTTCAAGAACTGCATACGGTATAGTTACATCATAATTATCAAAGGGTTTCTTTAGTTCTGCAAAATATGCATATTCTTTAGTGTTGTCAACCAATACACCGGCTTGTGCTTCCTGATTTACTATTCCGACTGTAACCGTCATAAAAGAACGGTTCCTTAAAGGCTTTCTTATCTGTTCTTTGTATTCCTTGCTTACTAATTGCATATCACACCTCGCCACAGTCTATAAGATTAACTTTACAGTTTTTATACATGATAGGCATACCTTCATCATCAAAAAGTATAGGAGTAGCACTTCTATTTCCCGGATACATTTCAAGTGTTATAAACCTGTTATTCACTGCATCAGGAAATGTACAAGTTACTCTAAAAGCTGAGAAAAGATTAAGTATTAGTGTCCATTCGGCAGCGGTTAAGACTGACCATTGGAGATTATCAATCTTATATTGATCTCTTCCTACTTTCTGTCCCACAAAAGTACCGTTAGCGTTCTTTCCGGCATCCACATTTGTAGCCACTACAAGACTTGCTCCGGCATCCGGAGAGGGTATTTTTGTATTATTTATAACTAAAAATGACATACTCTCTCCTTTCTTAAGTCATGTCAAAGCCTAATCTCTTACTATATTCTCTCTGACTTCTTGCAATCTCTTTATTGTCAAGATTTACAGTAAGGTCTAATGTTTCTATCAAATCCGCTATTTTTTCAAGTGCCGTTAGTATTTTCTCATTGGTTTGGTTGTCTCGTGATTGAGAGGACATATCAGCAGCTAATCTTGCCATATCTAAAAGTTTACTCTCAGGAGCCACAACCTCCCCTTGATACTTGTTATCGCCTATCATGGCAAGTTGCGGTGTATTAGCTCTTACATATCCTCCTTGGGCAAGCTTAGGCAGGCTGATTTTTGACATTGTAGGTATTGATATCGTATCACCACCCGGAATGGCACTTGTTAAATCATTAAGCCCTTCAACGAGTGAATTTATAGCACTGATACATCCGTTAACCATACCCTCAATTCCGCCTATGATCATGTTAATAACACCTTTTATAGCACCCCATATACCGTTCCATATATTCACTGTAGTAGCTTTTATGCTGTTCCATGTAGTATCCCAAGCACTCTTTATAGCATTGAGTGTTGTGTCTATACCGGTCTTTACTGTTGTAATACTGTTTGTTACTGTGGTCTTAATTCCATTCCATACACCTTCAACAAATGACTTTATAGCACCCCACACTGAATCCCAAACTGATTTTATAGCTTTTAAAACATTATCTATCGCTATTTTTATTAAATTAAAAACAGTTGTTACTATAGCTTTCATGGCGTCCCATATACCACTAAAGAATGTTTTTATACCTTCCCACGCCTTCTTCCAATCTCCTGTAAAAACACCTGTTATAAAATCAATGAGTCCGCCCAATGCTTTTAATGCCCCAGCTATGACATCGGCAACTGCTGTCGCAAAAGCAAAAAACACTTCAATTGCCACTTTTAATCCTGCTCCGATCATAGGCGCTACATTTGCAATAAACCATTCTATGAATGGCTGCAATACCTTTTCCCAAATCTCTTTTATACCATCTGCTACTTTTCCAAAAAACTCCATAAATCTATCAATTAGAGGTTTAAGATGTGTTTCTGCAAGTTCTGTAAATTTGGGTCCTATCTGTTCTAACACAGGTCTAAGATACTTATCATACATTTCCAATCCTTTAGCACCTATATCAGTAAATCCTTTAGCTAAAGCGTCTGCAAGGGGTTTGAAATGGGCATTATATGTATTTGTAAGTCCTGTGAAAAAATAATCTACAAGTTCTTTAATTTGCCCTACAACTGTGCCAATTATACCCAGTAAGCTGTTTAATGCTGATTTAATGCCATCTACATTATTTATAAACGGAGCTGTTATTATGTTAAGTATGTCTACAGAAACCTGCATACATAGCTCTTTCAGACCGAGGAAAGAATTTGCAAATATCCCTAACAGATCTGCTGTTAATTGCTGAGCTTGATCACTCCTAAAGACAGTGAATATATCAGCAATAGCGACCATGAAATTACCAAATATATCCATACCTCTTGCACTTATATCAAGAATATTTATAAGGTGCCGCTGGATAAACTCTTTATTTTGGTCAAGATACTTATCTAAACCACCTAGCAAATTTAATGCTATAGTAGCTCCTATAGATGCTATAGAACCTATACTTTTTCCTAGATTTAATGCTAATGACTTCATAAAATTATCAGCACTTTTTTGCACATCTGTATTAGAGAATATATCAAGTATGCTTTTCCCTATGCCTCTGATTTTATTCTGAATATCACCTATTACCGATGTATCTCCAAAACCAATAGCAAAACCTTCTTTGAAAAGCCCTGCCAACTCTTTCGCATAGTCTATAAGCCCTTTTATTTTTTCTCCAAAACTATCAATTACACCTTCACCCTGTGAAAGTGCTCCCATGTCAAAATCATCAGCACCATAATCAGATCCACCGCCGCCTGAGCCACCTCCTCCAGAACCACCATCATCCCCTAAATCGGGCTTATTTATTATATTTAGCTCATCTATTCCGGTTGTAGCACTCGCTATATCTTTAGCAGCTTTCTTAGCCGCACCTCCTGCTCCTCCTAAAGCTTTTCCAGCTCCGCCTGCTGCCTGTTCCATCTTTCCCATATCGCCTGCCGCTTTAGACACACTAGCACTTGCCGAGGACTTGCCCCCTGAAAGCAAATCTGTAAAAGCCTTAAAAGCATTGGCAAGAGACATTACTCTGCCTATAAGACCGTTTATCATTTTTACTACAGGTAATAATACATTTATAAGTCCTTGACCTATCGTGGCTTTAAGGGAATCGAATTGGAGCTTTAATATCCTAATTTGATTCGCCCAACTTCCAGATGTTCTCGCAAAGTCACCTTGGGTATCTTTTAATCCATCCATTACAAACCTATATCTGAGCATTACTTTTTCCTGCTCTGACATAGCATCTATAGATTGGGTAATTCCATTTCTCAGTGCGTATTCTTGCAAAGCAGCCTGAGACATATTAATACCAAACTCTCGAAGTGGAAGAAGTGTTCCGGTAAAAATAGATTGAAGTTTATCAAAAGCACTATCTTGGGATATGTTATAGAAAGATGCCACATCCCCGGCAAGAGACGCAATTCCCTCACTCATGTCATATGCTGCCTTTTCAGAAAAGCCCAAGGACTTTGACATGGCTCCTATAGTACCCATATACTTTTTAGCCATTATTTCAGACAGTCCCAGATTTACGGCGGCTTCCTTTGCAAACTTATCCACCTGTGCAGACATGGATGTAAAAGTAACATCCACAACATTCTGTACTTCTGCAAGGTCTGAGCCTAAGTTTATACATGACTTACCAAAGTCAACCAAGGCTTTTACTGAAAAAGCTGCAGCTATAGCAAGACCGGCTTTTTTAGCCATATCACCTATACCGCTTAATTGTTTGTCAAAGCCTGATCTGTTAAGTTCTAAATCTAATTGTATTGAGCCTGCGCTAGCACCAGCCATTTAGTCACCTCCTGCCATTGCTATAAAAGCCTCTTTTAACCCATCTAGCACATTAATTAAATCTTCATTTGCTTTACTGTATGCTTGTTTCTTTCTCCACTCATTTCTTATTTTATGTTGTTCGGGAGTAAAGTTTTTTAGTATGTTTTTATCGTTTTCAGCTCTTATAGCCACAACTCTGCCTAAAGCTGTTTCAGAGGATATACCTGCTAATAGTGCTCTAAACTCATCCCATTGCATATCTTTAAATTCTTTATGCATTAATCTGACCCCGTATTGCGATAAAAAAGAGGACACGATTAAATCGTAGTCCTCAAATAAATCATAATAGGGGTCTACTCTTCCCCCGCTTGGTCGCCCTTTCCGTTTATGAACGACATGGCAGACTTTACAACGATTAAGAAATCACTAAAATCAAGATTTAATGACTCTATTTTTTCTCTGTTTTCTTCTGAAAACAGCAGCTCATAGGACTTTAATATAGTCAATGATTCTGAACTTTCTTCATCGTTGATAACTTTCATAAACTTAAGTACTGTAGGAGCGTCTGTATTAACTTCTATCTCTACTCCCCTTACGATAAGTTTGGGATTTCCCTCAAAACTCAGTTTATCTGTAATATCTATTATTTTACTCATTTACTGCCTCCTATACTGACGGTGTTACCGTAGGCTTGCCGTTACTTATTACATCAAACTCAAGCGGTGCGACATTTGTTGAGTCTCCTGCACCCATGTTCTTAACATCAAATACCGCCATATCCCATTCCACTGTAGTACCGTCCGGAAATATCCAGCAAAAATATCCTTCCGAGTCTCTGCCGTTGGTAAATGCCTTCTTAGCTATAAAGTCGTTACCGGTATCCCCTTTATTTCTCTTACCGTTTATAGTGATTGTGACAGCTTTTGAGGTCATTAATGCCCTCTGCCATCCTTTATGTTCCATAGGTGTCCAGTTTTCCACACCGTTACTGAAAGACACTGAAAAGGTCTCCATATCGGCTATGGTTGTGGCACTTGACTTTTCAGCACCTACTTTGAACTGATTTTCATAAACCGGATATACTCCTGTTTGTGCCATTGCTTATTCCTCTCTTTCATAATAAATATCGCACCATATGACATATTCATAGATGCCGTTATCGTCTGTATCTACACTTTGCGGCTCATCCATACCCATAAGTATGAACTTACCCTTTACTTGCCCAATGCTGAAATCCCTTTGATTTTGCAATAGATTAAAAAGTTTTATGGCCGCCTTTTCAGTTTCTCTTTGGCTCTTATTCCAGTGGACAAGTATTGATATCTGTTTAATTCCGAAACTCTTTAATTTCAAACCACCCAAAGGAATTGATTGAGCTGTGTTTATTTTACGGTTATATACTCCTATCGACTTATTCTTTTTATCCTCAAGCTTTCCGCTATATACATACTCATCTTCAACAAATCCTAAAGAGGCTATAAAATCTCTTACATCTGATAAAAGAACCATTATGTACCTCCTATAGATTTATAGATTGTTGCAAACGTCTTTCGTGAAAAGTCTTTTTTACTACCTTCAAGATATGGTTCAAACCATCCCGCACCGGCATTAGCATGAAAAGCTTTATTGAAATTATATTCCGGGTGATAGTAAAGCCGCCTTGCATATGGCGTACTGTTTATAAGGCTTACTTTCCCAGTCTTGGAATCCTCATAATCTACAAAAAACTGTTCCCCCGATAATGCTCCTGTTTTCATGGGTACTGTTTCAGCCTGTCCAATATCTGTGTGTACTGCTTCCATAGTCATTTCCAGTGCTTTTACAGCCGATTCACTTAGCTGTTTAATTCTTACCTGATTCATCTTCACATTGACGCCCATATCTACACCAAATCCAATCTTGTATAATTAACAGTACCGTCAGGATTTCTAGCCTTAACCCCTTGGAATATCCGCCTTTTTACCCCTAACACTTCTACATTTCCCCCTGACAAGGTGGGAAGTTCCGGGCATATATCCCCAACAAACAAGGCACTTCCCGATAGCTGTATCAGCTTCTTTTCTGCCGTTAGTACTGTCTTTGCGTTATCCTGATAATTGCACTTAAGATTTAAAGTAATAGAGGGAAACGGCTCACCGTACTTGTTAAGCCCTTCCCTCTCCAAAATCACCTTTATGTCTGTTTTACAAAACCTTTTATCTACTAATACCGGATATCTCATACTCCCACCAATCTGCTTGTCAGACCTGTTTGACTTAACAAACTGTACAAGTCTTTTTTTATAGCCACACCTTTATCCGCATACACATTCCAGCTGTTACCGTTAAACTGCATTGATACCCCGTTTATGCTGTATCCTTGAAGTACAGTGTCTATGATATCAGCGTTATCATATTCAAAGTCTGCCTGTTTGCATATAACTTCTTTTATGATATCCTGCTGAAACACTGTCAGGTTATCAAATCCTTTAACCACAATGCGATTGAAAGTAAGTGAATCTATGTGTCTTGAAGCTTGTATCAGCATACGACCTAGATCATCAGAGGGTATGCTGACACCCTTATATTCATCTCTATAAAATTGTTCATCAACATACCCTGTATAGGTCATAGCTACTTCTTGCCTTCCTTTTCAGGCTTCTCAAATGCTTTCACCTGCTCTTCTAATTCAGCGATACGATCAAGAGCCTTCAAGTGCTCTTCCATACTTACTGTTTTTCCTCTTCCGTACTCAATTACGTTTCCCTCATCATCATAGATGTCAAATCCTGAATCTTTGTAATACTGCTTTAGCTCTTCCGTTATTGTGTATTCTTTATTCTCTTTTACTGCTTTCATCTACTCCTCCTATGCCTGAACATTCATTGCACAACCGGCTACTCTCTTTTCAAGCAAGAATAAATCGCCGTAGTTTCTGTTCTGGTAGATATATCCGTCCGCTGTTCTTGAGTCTGTGCCAGGTGTAAATAACTTAATATAGCTGTACTTATCCCTTGCAACTACACAAGATGGGTGAACAAGGATAAAGTTGATCTGCTTTGCACCTGTTCCGGGCTTGCATCCATCAGTGAAGTCATACTTTGTCTTCATTCTTGAAGAAGGCACCTTCTTAATCTCAACATCATCTAAGCTATGTACATTTCTGTTCACATTGCTTGGAGCAGTTACAGACATTACTCTCTGTAATCCCTCTGCCTCCTTTATAATCTTTGCCATAGCCGGAGTTACATAAAGGATTCTTCCCTCCTCCGGAACAGATGCCTCGTCCATTCTTGACATTTCCTCATCAAATGCCTCAAGGAAGTTCGCAGCAGTGATTACTGTAGTATCGATTCTGCCGTTGTATGTTGTAAGCTCTGTATGAAGCTTTGAAAATCTGTAGCTATCCTTTTCAGGAATTGCCTGCTCTGACTCAAAAGTGCTCTGAATATTTGCTACTGATAATGTGAGATTAGTCTCATCAATATCCATTGGGTCCACAAAAAACTCAATATCTCTATCGTGAGCAAGCTTCTTAGCCTCCCAGTCATTCTTGAGCGTACCGGCATTAAACCCCGGTGTTCTTGTGTGATCCTTGTATCCTGATGTTGTCAATCTAGGAAGCTTTATTGTCTGAGCGTTTATAAAAACAACTCCGGGATTACTCTTTGCCAATGCATCTGAGCAAAGTTCCTTTTTATAAACTTCCTGTAACAGGTTTGAAAATGTTTCTGCGTAATTATAAACTGCCATTTAATTTATTCCTTTCTGTTTTTACTTAAGCCCGAATGCCGCTCTTAAAGCTGCATTATCAGCTTGTGTTTGATTGTCTCCGGTTGTACCTGTGCCAACCTGTACAAATCCGCCGGCTTGAGCCTGTGAGGGTTTTAATCCCGGTATATCCTCAAGAACCTTTGATACGGCTGCTTTAACTGTTTCCTGATTTATCTTACCGTCCTGACCTAACACACTTGATAGGTCAGCCATCTTGATTACATAAGGTGCGGTCTTAACATCAACACCTAAGCCTAATACCTCAAATAAAGCTGTTTTTTCTATTTCAGCTTTTAATGCCTGCTGCTTATAAGTATCCAGCTCAGACTTAAGAGCTGTTACATCCGGTTGATTCGCCGCCTTTTGCTGCTTGAATGTAGTTACAGCCTGCTCAAGTTCTTCCTGACTAAGCCCCTGTTGTTTAAAGTAGGCTTTTAAGGCTGTATCTTCTTTAGCTGCCAAGGTACCGCTTAGCATTTGCTGTATTTTGTCATAATCTATAGCAGGTGTAGCACTGTTTTGTGCTGCAGTGCTTTGGTTTTGAGTCTGACTGTTAGATGTTTGCGGTTGGTTCTGGTTATTATTTTGATTATTTTCCATTATTTATTGCTCCTTTAAATCCATTTTTAGTGTGTCCCACTTAATACTTCCGTTTTCATAGGTGTCGCCTGCCACGCACCTTTTTAAGCCTTATCGTGTTTGGGCATTAAAAAAGAACGCCTATGCGTCCTTGGTTTGTTTAGTTTCTATTTTTTCTACAACTTTGTACTCCTCAAGTACATTATATCTCTCGTCTGTAACTTCCAGTATATCCCCCACACTTCTTAAAATGTTCCCCGCTGTAGAGTCATAGAAGTTACTTATTACCTTTACTTTTATAGTAATCACCCCTTTCTATGTATTAAAAAAGCACCTTATACTTCATAAAGTGCTTTAAGACGACCTTCTTTTTTTAGTTCTTCAACTTCTTCAGGTGTTAATTTAACAGGACACCCCGGCATAGATAGCCTATCTAAATAATCCTTATACGATTGCTCAGCATCCTTATCTTCAAATTCATTTTTCATTTACAATAATTCTTTTTCCAAATCAAAACCAAGACCAACATCTTTTAAGTCTAAATCTCTTGCTTCTAGTTCAGTTCTTAAAATATCTAAAACTTCATAATAAGCCAACGCTCTTCCGTCCTTGAAGCTGTCAGTCTTGTCTTCTTTTGCCTCACCTGCTGCTTCTTTGGCTCTCTCAACTATTCTTGTAACTATGTACCCAATTCCTTCAACGCTAATTTGGTTTGTCATAATACTTCTCCCCTTTCTTTTAATTCATCAATCCTATTTTGAATTGACTCTTTGAAATTCGAGATTTCTTTTTGCCAATGCTTTATTAGTCCTTGCTGTCTCCTCGGGTCTTTTGTTTCCCAATCCGGACAGTGACTGATTGGATTTTCGATATAATGCTCATGCTCTGCTATTCTCTTTTCAAAATTTCTTATAGATCTTCTCAATGAATTCGAACTTTGATTTTTAAGATCTTTTTCAGCAAATAATTGCAAATCCATAGGTAGAAAAGAACCTTCTGTATCATCTATTATACCATTTTTAATACGATTTACAACAACTTGATTCCATTCATTTAATTTTCTCTCATATTTATATGTATTACCCTCATCCAGTGAATTTCCAGCAAGTCTCATATACTTCTTCACTTGCCTATCAGCATAGTTTACAAGTTGTTCTTGCCTGTAATCTTCCTCAATATCTTTTAGTTCTCTTCTTGAAAACCTAGCCTCGGGATTATCGTCAAGCATAGGAAAATAAGTACTGTGGCTATCTTTACAGTTTGGATGATAAAACCCAGCTTCAATAGCAGAACTTAAAAGCATATAAGGTCCATCTGTAGGCTTTCCGCCACTCCACACATCATCAATCATTACTTTACCCACAAAGGGCATACATAAAGGACAAGCACCGCTTCTTTTATTGACTATGACCGTACTTATGCCCCATTCCTGACGCTTTGCCCCCTCTCCTTGAAGATATGCCCTTTTATTAGCCGTCCTTATAGCCATTCTTGCATAGTTGGCTAAGGTATGCCTTGCTCCATTTGAGTATTCAACGCATTTAAGGCCTGCTGCAAGCATATCCTTTGTGGCCATATCCACAGCTTTCTCATAAGTGCCTGCTCCAGTATTAGCGTAGACTTGAGCATCAAATATAGCTCTGCGGTATCTGTCATTAGCCATTCTAAGTATTGCCGTCTCTGCAGTACTCATATCCTTTACAGTTGCTCTTACAAGGGCGTTAAGCTTCCTCTCATTAAGTCTAAAGAATGCACCTGCTAAGGCTTCCTCCGATTTATTTGCAAAGAAACCTTTCTTTATGGCATCAAGAATCTTTATTTCTTCTGAAAGATAACCTTTTTTATTGGACTCTCTAATCAGGTTTTCTATACGGCTGTTAATATCTTTAAACCTGCCCTTGAATCTTGCAGCGTTTAGTTTTTTATACTTCTCTAACTGCTTAAGCTGTAAGGCCTGCCACATTTCCCAGCCGTAGCCCTCTTTTAACTCTTCAGCTCTGTGCCTATCCATATTTCTGATCATAGAGGATATAAGCTCATTTTCTATCTTGTCGAAAGCTTTGCCTATGTCGTACTCGAGTTCTACAAAACCTAAAGTGTTATCTGGACGGCTCATTGCTGTATACCTTAAAACCTGATTGCTTGAACTGCCTTACAAGTTCTTTATGCTTTGTCTTGCTTTCAGTCCTGTCTCGTCTTAATTCAGCATACCCGTTCTTCTCTATTGCGTACACACCACTAGGTACTTGCTCAGATGCCAGCTTTAACATCCCCTTGTATTGTTCTTTCGACATTTTGTATTGGTGATTCATTATCGATACTATCATCTATCAGTACCCCCTTCATATTAAGCTCAGGCTCTTCAAGCTCAGCAATTCCTTGTTCTGCTTTAAGCCTTGCAACCTCTTCTTTCTTCCAATCATCATCTTTACTGTCTCCATAAAGCTCATCTACAGATGCCTCTATACTCATGATACCTCCTGTTTTAGCCTTCGATACCGTCTCAACCTGACTTTCAAAGCTTGGATTTGCATACTCTCCAAAGTTCACATCAACCTTGACTTCTTCCAAAGCAGTTCTGTTCAGTATGTTGTATGCATCAAAATGGGCCTGTATAACTCTTGGCAAAACCTTTTGTAAGGCTTTTACTATTGAACCTCTTGTATAAAGAGTAGCCTTTTCCTTTTCTCTTTGTGCCTCTGCATTATCAAGCTTCTTCACATCAATACCCAATGTACTAGGACTTATAATGCCCTGCAAACAAAGGTCTAAGGCAGTTACATATGAAGCTAAATAACTATCATGCGGTATTGCTGGTTGTTCAGTGCTGATTCTGTTGTCTGCCTTTTCTGACATATTCGCTTCTGTAGATATGTATCTGTTATCAAAAGCATTCGGCTTTATAAGTGCCCCTGTGTTTGGATCTCTTGGCAGAAGTCCTTCAGGAATGTATGTCTTTGCTCTGCCTGCTCTTAAAGCGTCCATCCACTGACTCCAAGCCTCATCAAACGCATCAAAATTATCAAGCTTACCGTCATCAAAGATTGAACCGCCTCTATTCGGATACTTCTTACTTGAATATATCTTTGCCGGAACCGCTAAAAGTATGGTCTTATCGAAAGTTAAATCAATCATACTCTTTGTAACTTCAATACTGTTAAGCGGTACTTCTTTATCATTTAAGTACAGTTTATGGCTTATATATCCGTAACCATATATCTCATGTAAAGTATAGGTTTTATGGTTCTCTTTGTAGGTACTCTTAAAAACCACCTCATTGACCCTACCATATTGGTATTTATAGTCTACATATAAGCCTGACACCCATTCACACATAGGATAAGGACTGAAGTCCGTATCAATGACTATCTTCCAAGCACCATCGCCTATATAAAGCATTTCCCTAAGTGCAGTATTAAGCTGCTCCAAAAATAGCTCTTCCTTATCCATTTCAGCCCAAAGATTTTTATCTTTATCCGACTCAAAATCGAAGTCATTTAAGTCATTAAGCACCACATCGGTTAGCACTTTCACAATAAGCCCCGGCAAACCTGTGTGCACTTTTCTTATCTCCTGCCCAGGGGTACTTTTTGAGGCCCAGAATTTATACTTGTCCACCTGTTCAAGCAACTGACTATATAACTGCTCAAGTTCGTTGCTGTCCCCCCTGTACCATATTTTGTTACGAATAGCATTGGCTTCAAAGTCTATGCTATCTATTATTTTTATTGTGTAAGGATCTGTCGGCTGTATCTCAAGCCAGCTTCTTATACTCTTTTTAATAGTCTCCATTATCCTCATCTGATCTCTCTTTCTCCTCAAATCCTATAAGATGTGTATATGGCATCCACGAATACTGGCTTGCATTTATGGTATGGTCATTTGCATCTTCCGGCTCGTCTTTATCCTCTTTCCAGCTATATGCGTCAATCTCTTTAAGATGTTCTTTACAGCCATCACACACTAAGTATGAGCCTTGCTGTATCCATCCAAGCATAAGGTTTATACGGTCTATAATCTTCATAGCCTTATAGGCATTGTTGAATTTATATATTGAGCCGTTCAGCCTCTTGTACTTATTAAGTTCTGTTATGGTCGCTTGGTCTGCACTATCTATAAATACATCCCTTGCTGTGCCCCAGTTATCCTTATTCTTATCAAGGAAATTAATAAACTTACGCACTGTATCAGATGGTGCTAAGGGTGTATCAAGATTTGCATTGTTATAAACCTTTTCACTGAGTGTTATGACCTTGCGGCACTTAGTAATCCCTTGAAATACCATTGCTATAGTGTCAGGGCTCTTGCTGGAATAGGCTGTATCCAATGCTGCACTGAACTTCCTAAAATCGTACTTCTTAGCTTCAGCAATGCTTATCACATGCTTTTTCCTGTCAAAGTTTGAGAATATCAAGCCGGTAGCTTTACCCCTTAACCCTTGTATCTTGTTTTTATATAGCTTAGTTCCTACAGGGGCAGACTCTATCTTTTTAGCAATCTGCTCATCTGTTAAACTTAAGTTATCTCTGAACGAAAAAAACCAGTACTTCCATCCTTGTACCGGTTTTTCTTTTAGTTCGTCCAATATTTCTTTAGGGACATCCTGCTCATACTTTTTATAAGGTCTTGACCTGTTTACAAATTCTTTGTATACTGGTAAATCCGGATTATCAGGGTTTAAAGTAGCTATCAGATAATCGTTTCTTGTTGATATCTCTCTGACAAATTCAATGTTAGCCGTGTTAATCTCATCAATATACACACATCCGAATTGAGAGCCTAACACTAATTCCCACTTATCCCTGTTATCATATCCGAGAATATATATTATCTTACCCTCAAATTTTATATGTGGTATCTTATTATCCTTATCTCCATTGCCACAATAAACTGCTTTGTTATGAATATCTAATATCCCATTATCCTGCTGTATGATATTCTTCTCAGCAACTCCGGTAGTCTTTGCTGCTATGATGTGTAACTTCTTCTTGCTTGCACTAACCATCTTCATAAACTTAACACCGGCACCCACAGTAGTCTTGCCGGATGCCGTTGTACCTTCCAAGAAATCAGCATTGACTCCCTTTGTAGAATTTATAAAATCAACATACTTATTTGAAAGCGGGAAGCTACTCTTCAAGTCCCTCACCTCCCAGCTGATCCATTATGTCAGACAACTTTTTACTTGGTTCATCTGTGCTTAATTCAACCTTTTCCTTAAACAGCCCCATTCGCTTGCCGAGCAATTCTGCAGCTTTAAGTCTTTCTTTCTCGTCAGGAGCTTTCTGCATGGGCTTCGCCTTACTTACTCCCTCTCCTTGTCCCTCTATAACAACTACTTCTGAGCTGCTTTCTCCTCTAAGCACTGCGGTAAGGTACTCTAGTACTTCTTGTTGATTAGCAATCTTTTTGTCAGATAATTCTTTTAATCGTTCGTCTATATAGGTTTTGATATTAGGTTTTATTAGGTTTTCAACTCCTATAACATTTGCCGTCTTCTTACTATATCCTGCTTTTATTGCCGCCTCTGTAGCGTTTCCGCTGATGATATATTCATCAGCAAATCTTTGTTGTTTTATTGTTAATTTCAATATCATCAGCTCCTTTCTCAAAATTTACAAACAAAAAAGACAGCCCACTGACTGCCTTTCCTGCTGCTACTGTATCTATATTTTTAGGAGGTAATTATGTATGTCTACTTATACTTACACTTTCACCAATACTATTATAACACACTTGACTCTGTATTTGTCTGTAGACTTTTAAGAGTTTTATGTATTTTTATGTAAGGTTTTTGTAACTATTAATTTTTCAATTTCTGATAAGCCTGCCTTATGTGATTTCATTACCCAATCATAAGAGTATTCTAATTCTTTAGATACCATTCTCAGGCTCTTATGATATATATATTTCCTAGAAAGTACTTTTATATAGCTAGTGCTGCTAAGACTATAAATGTTATCTATAATCTCCTGCCTTTCATCTCTATATTTATCAATAGCCGCTTCCATCTCCATAACCCGCTCTATACTTCTAGTAAAACTAGCGTCTTTCTGCGGGCTTGCCTGCACTCGTTCTTCAGATAAGTTCTGAGAAGGCAAAAACGGCAATGTGTCACGGAATGAATTTAGCTCGTCTTTTTTACTTTCTATCAACATATCAAGCTTTTCAATTCTGCTTAAATATTGTTTAGCGGTCATTTATTCAACCCTTTCTTTCATACTCTTGTCAGTTAATGTGTTTTTCATTATTGCCTCCCTTTTCTTTATACAACATATTTTTCGTGTGCTATTTCAAGATTCCTCTCGTCAAGATCCAGATATATTTGAGTTGTTTTAAGATCCTCGTGTCCCAACATTTTACTGACCTGTTCCACGGGCATTCCCCTTTTTAAAGCCATCGTCGCACAGGTTCTTCTAAATCTATGCGGATGCACATTTCTAATTCCCGCTTTTTCTCCAAGCCTTTTGCAAAAAACCTCTATCGCACTGTTACTTGTATGCTCTTTACTATCTCTGTATCGTGTACTCGGAAAGATATACGGATTATTTACTAAGTTGATTTCTCGAATACGCTCATCCAATGTAAGTCTTGCTTGCGCATTAAGATAAACTGTTCTCTCTTTGTTTCCCTTGCCTAAGACATTTATCTTTCTGCCATCTATATCTTCGAATTTTATAGATACAAGCTCAGAGACCCTACATCCGGTACTTAGTAACAAGTCCACTATAAGCCTTTCTTTTGCATTCTTGCAGCCCTGTCTTAGCTTAAGGACCTCGACATCTGTAAATGCTTTCTTTTGTTTCTTTGCTACCTTGATACTACCTACCTTTCGTGCAGGGTTGGTCGGTATTATCCCCTCGATAGTCAGAAATTCAAAAAAGGTTCTTAAGTATCTTAAGTTATTTGAAACAGTCACTTTGGATACTTTATCCCGATGTTCTCTCAGTGCTAGGTAATATAATATATCGTCTGAGTTTACGCATTCAGCCGGCTTTCCTATCATGCTTAACATCCTAGGAATTTCAGCGGAATATTGTGCCAATGTCTTTTCAGATAAACCCTGCACTGTTTTTGTTATTATAAACTTTTTAAAGTACCACTCGTTCTTATCTTCTTCTCTTACAACGATTTGCGTGTTTTCCTTGCCTATACTGTATTCGTTCATAGCCATATAAAGTCTTGACTTAAGATCGCCAATATTTATAATTACTGCATCCGAAAGAGAAATCATTATCTTTTCAATTAACTCTGATTTCATGCTATATCAATACTCCTTTCTAGCTGGCGTTATAAGTACGCTGTTTCCAAATAATTGCTTAGATCGTTTAATGTATTTTCACTACTGACTCCCTTACAATACATACTTCTCATGTGCTAGAGCCAAATCTCTCTCATTTAGATCCAGGTATACTTTCGTTGTATCAAGTTCTTCATGACCTAACATTTTACTTACATACTCTATAGGCATCCCTCGCTTCAATGCCATAGTTGCACATGTCCTTCTGAATCTATGGGGGTGTACATTCTCAACCCCTGCCCTTTTTCCAATGTTCTGACACAGTTGCCTAACTGAGTCTATGCTCATATGACCATTATCTTCAATATTTTGCAACATTCTATACAACTCTGCATGTGGTACTCCTTTTTTTATCCTTTTTGAAACTGGTTTCATTTTAGGAAATAGATAAGGGTTTATTGTTTTCGCCATGCTTTTTATATATTCTTCAACACATAGCGATGCAGAAGCATTTAGGTAAACCGTCCTTTCCTTACTTCCCTTGCCTTTCACAACTATCTGCCTGTCTTTTATGTCATCAAGTTTAATCCCTACAAGTTCTGACACTCTGCATCCTGTACTTAAAAGCATTTCAATAATTGCCCTATCTTTCAAACTATGACATTTATTTTTTATTTTTGCTACTTCCATATCTGAAAGTGCAAATCGTTTTTTCTTTTCAATCTTGATCGAACCTACTTTTTTAACAGGATTTTTAGTCACAAAATCTTCTGTGGTCAGCCAATCAAAAAAGCTGCTTAAATATCTCAACTCGTTTCCGCATGTTGCTTTAGTGACTTTGTCTTTACACTCTCTTATTGCAAGATAGTATAAGATATCATCTGATGTTATATCTTCAACTGATTTACCTATTTTTGACAATATTCTAGGTATGTCCGTTCCATATGTCTTTAAAGTTTTTTTAGATAGTCCTTTTACCGTTTTTGTCATGATGAATTTTTTTACAAGCCATTCATTTTTATTTTCTTCTCTTACAACAATCTCAGTACTCTCAAGAGATATATTATACCCTTTCATAGCTATGTAAAGCCTTGATTTTAATTCACCCATATCCACATCATCAACAATATTTGTAAGAGAAAGTATTATTTTATCAATTAATTCTGATTTCATACTAATACCCCCATTTTTGCCGGTGTTAAAAACATACTATCTTCAGGCACTTCTTCAAGTGTAAGTGTATTTTGCCTTATCACAGTAGCTTTAATACCAAGTAAAGATAGCTGTACATAGCACATATGGACGCATCTATAGTCTATGTCTTGCGCTATTACTTCCAGCTTTTTTTGATAGTTTACACCCTGTTCAGATAATGACTTCGCATATGCTATTATCATCCCGCCGCTGCCACATGTTGGCTCAGTAAATTTTATTATTCCGTCCGTATCTGTAACCAGTGGCATAAGTCTTGCCGTAAGCCTACTTATGTGATTCGGCGTGAAAAACTGCCCTGTGTGCTTGCTGCCTGATTCAAGTCCCATGTATACATTACCGAGAACATCTACCATATCTTGTTCTAAAGCAAGTACCAACATTCCACAAAGCTCCGGAAACCTGTTTTGCTCGACTTCCTTGTACTTCTTTACAATCTCAATATATTTCTGTTCTCTGTTTTGCTTCAATTTGCTGTTCAATAGTGTACACGCATTTGCTATTGATATTGCGTACATTTCCATCCAATCAGAAAATACTTGATGTGGTGAATAGTATTTTGACATATCATTTATTAAAGATATTATTTGTTGATCGTATTTCATTTATTAAAGGAGCCAATTAATCTTTATGCCGGCAAGCTCGTCTCCTTTCTGTTATTCTATTCTTGTATTTCTTTTAATTTCTTCCAAGCCTCTTGTACTCTTCTGCACGCAATTCTCATTCTTCTCTCTTTATCTTTTATGAGTATATATAGTGCTTCTTCCTTTGCTTCTGTGGCTGTCATTAAGTCCAATACCTCTGATAACTCATAATTTTTGTCATCTTTGTTATATACTCGTACGCATAAATAGACGCTATCTGCATTCTCTATTTTTTCTAAGATATCAAGGGTTTCCTCTATCAAATCCATTTCACAATCCATCTCATATTCATATTTCAATTTCTCTTCGTTCATCATTCTTCTCCTATTCAATAACTACGATGTTATCAGCGTTTTTTTTACCCATATTATTTATATCTCATATAATTCTCTATTCGTTTTTATCATCATCTTTTTTTCTAAAGCTTCATGTATAGCACTTATTCTTTTTTCTCCAAGTCCCTTTATGCCAGAAAGTGCTTCTTGAACATCTTCGAATGTCAGCGTACCTTTGTCAGCTGCTTTTTCTCCATCCTCAAAAACACTTTTATACATCGACTCCGCCCATAAACTCATCTGGTGATGATCCATCTTTTTTATATGCAGATAATCTTTTCTGTTTAACTCAAATCTCTTCTTAGCCATGTTCCCTCCTAACAATAAAGTGTGTATTGCTTCTTTTGCTTTTATTTGATTTTTGTAGCCATTACCAGACCTAAGTACTTTGATGTGTCTTTTATATAAATGATTTCACTGTTTTCATTTGCAAAAAATCTTACATCCTTACCAAAAGGGGTTAATAGCTTTTCATCAACAAAAATCGGCTTATCTTTTTTCGTCTTAAATTCTTTCAGCTGTTTATCATCAAATAACTTTATTGTTTTTGTATCTGTAAGCTGTTCAGATTCATTCACTTTATAAAATAATTTTTCTATTGTGCTTCCTGAATTTCCTGCTTTCGCAAGTTCAAAACTTAACATATACGCATTTGCAGGTATCAGAATTACTGATATCCTCTTATACACTGCCGGGATATACTCGTGCCCATCTATGATAGCCACTTTATAAATTTCATAGTCCGGTACTGTATCTTTGATATTTGCCTTATAAATATTCTTTATTATGTCTGCCTGTATTTTTCCAAAATCCATTATCTACCCACACTTATCCTTTTTCTACTTTTTACCCTTGATCATTTTCTTTAAATCGCTCTTCCAACTCGCCTAACAAAGCCTTGCATATATCTAATACTACAGGATACTGCTCACCTTGTTTTATCATAGATACGCATTCACTTATGCAGCATTCCCAATCATTATCAGACATATTTCTTATCTTGTGCTTCCATTTGTTAAACCACACATTATAAGCCGTATGTATAAACCTGTTTAATTTATCATCAGGAATTGTCATTGCTCAAACTCCTAACACATATATATATGCCCGGGGTATCAGCATAGAATTTTTCTGTGATCTCAGAAGCCACATACGCATCATCTTTCCAATATCCCACAAGTGTCATACAGTCTTTTAATAACTTGATCATATTGTCTGTATCAGGTTTTGTAGTTTTGTAATCACCATTCCTGTGTTTCCCTTTTGCCGGATAAAGCCATTTTGTGATAAGCTGCACAGGTTCTGCCATAGGAGTATCCGGCTTATGAGGAGTTACCAAAGTTAGGAGTTTTAATCTTATGTTTTTTAATTCTTGCGGTTCGTATGTTACCGGCTTACCATTTACTACATGTATCTTTTTTTGCTGATGAGTTTTTGTAGGCGGTATCATTGGTATAAAAAATTCAATCTTCATTTTTTCACCTCACTTTACTACTCTAAAGCGCTAAAGGGACAAACTTTTTAATTTGTCATTCTTTTACAGGGACAGGGTTACAGATATGAGGGGGAGTCTTAACGACCCCCTCATCTGTTCCTGTTCCTGTAAGGGACAAATATATATATTATATATATATCTGTCCCTGTCCCTGTCCCTCGTCATTTTTACCAATCGGGACAAGGACAGATATATAATTTGTCCCTGTCCCTCTATACAAATTGCACAATAAAAATCCCTTAGGGACAGAGGGACAGACAATTGTCCCTCTGTTTTGTCCCTATTTTTCATAGTCAATTTGTAGGGACAAATGTGTTTTGTCCCTTTTGTCCCTGTTATATTTGCACAAAAAGTGTAACGCTTTTCATTAGTATTAAAATTGTCAATGTGCTTTTATTTTCTTAAGGGACAACCTAGGGACAATTGTCCCTCGAATTGTCCCTAAGGATTTTTGCTATTCTTTCTTGATGATAAATCCATTTTCTATGGTGAAATCATCTTTCAGATCCTTAGTAATATATCTTCTGATACTTTTTTCACTTATCCCTATAAGACCGGCAACATCTTCTATTTTTGCTTTACTTTCAGCTTGAAGCTCCTTAAATGCTCCCAGTACAGCTTCTAAATTATTGCCTTTTCTTCCTTTTTGACCTTCTGACATTTTTTGTTTATAGCCCTTACCTGGTAAGCTTTCGTCCTTGATATCAGCCAATATACCTGTTTCATCTACTCTATGTATTGGATAATCAAACCATAAGTTTACCGGCTCAAACCTTGCAAATTCTCTTAATGTACCTTCTATTCTCCAAGCTGATTTAGATCTTATCTTTGTCTGTTCGTTGGCCACATACTCTCCTAACACTTCCATTTGGTCAAAGTTAAGCTTACCTGAAGCATAATCATACATCTGCGTAGGGCTTAACCTGTCATCCTGACCTACATCATCCTGCCAGTTGCTTATATATTTATCCAAAGCTTTTTCTATACCCTTTATTTTTGCTTTTGCCGCTTCTGCTTTTCTTATATTGTCATTAAGTTCAAGTTCTACAAGGTCTATAAGCGCATCCGGGTCTCTTGCAAACACTCCCGAACCACTAGCCCTATCCATAGACTTTTTCCCTGACTGTGATCCTTTTGAATGATGATGACAGTATATGGTTGCAGCCTTTAGTGAAGTACATATAAGGTCAAATTGATTGCAGAACTCTGCCATTTGATTTGCTGAATTTTCATCACCTGTTATGATCTTGTAAATCGGATCAATAATAATAGCAGTATAGTTTTTCTTTTCAGCACGCCTTATGAGCTTAGGAGCAAGCTTATCAAGCGGTACAGATTTACCTCTTAAATTCCATATATCTATATTGTTTAAGTTATTTGGAGCAATACCCATGGCTGTATATACATCCTTAAATCTGTGCAGACAGGAAGCCCTATCAAGCTCCAAATTGACATATAATACTTTCCCCTTAGTACAGTTAAATCCAAGCCATTTATAGCCTTCTGCTATCGCTATAGTAAGCTGTATAAGTGCAAATGACTTTCCCGCCTTGGACGGTCCAGCTATAAGCATTTTATGCCCTTTTCTAAGTACATTTTCTATAAGACAATCAGCAAGCTGCGGCATATTGTCCCACACTTCGCTTAAGTCTTCCGGATTAGGCAGATTATCATTAACTGCCTCTACCCATTCCTCCCATTCAGTAAAGCTTTCTTTACCAATGTTGGTAGCTATTAAAAACTGCTTTGCTCCGTTCCTTAAGACTCCCGGCATACGAGATAATCTTGAGGGATTTTTATTCTGTGTATCTATCTTTAATCCGTTCTTATCGCATATCTTGTATAAGAAATCAACTCTTGCCTTATACTCTTGTAAATCTTTAGCCTGTATCTTCACAATGGCATGAAGTGATTTTTTACCTGAATGTGTTAGTGCAGCTATTGGAAGTTCAAGCTCTTTCATAATTGCATATTGCTTTCCGATGCTTAAGCTGTCGGACTCTACTAACGCATATCTGAAATCACTTACATTATCATTTTTAATACCTAGACCATCTAAGGGATTAAACCTGATCCAAGCACCGGCTTGAGAATTACAATCCCCTATAACATAGCTTATATCTTCACAGTTTTTAAGTTTTTCAATAAGTTCTTTAGCTGTTCTGTCCCAATGTCCTTTAGTAGGGCTAAGTCTTCCGTCTATCTCATATACCGATGTGACATACCCTACATTTTCATCAGGATGAAACAGGGTTTCTAAGTATTTTATAAGTTCAGCTTTAGGTTCCCAATTTTTAGGTTCAGGAATATCATGTTCTTCTATATAACCTTGATCTACTATAGTTTTTTCATCATCACGAGTGATGATATCATCCCAATCAAGTGCATATCCGGTACTTGAAGATTCAGGAGTAAAGCCACCTCTGACAGCATATTCAAATATAGTACCACCGGTCACAATATTTGAAGAACCGTTGAATGTATCCCATTTCCTATAACATTCACCTACTTTATACCTATGATCATTCTTACTCCAATTATCCCAATCATAGGCTGTAAGTCCCTCTTGCTTTAGTGCCATTCCTACATTCACCCATTCCTGATATGTAAGTTCTGCCGGATTTATATAATTAAGTAATCCTTTTATATCCATACACTATATGACCTCTTTCGGGATGTATTTTGATGGCGCTATACCTGCCGGAACATGCCAACCGTTAGCAGCTATCCTATCTATCAGATTTTTAGCTTGCTCAAACTCCCATGTGCCTACGTGTCTAAATCCTTTTTGCTCTAAGAACCTTATTTGTTTCGGTGTAGTGAGCCCTGCTTCTCTTCTTTTATTTAATTTATCAAGTATCAAGCTTGCTTTTCCTGCACACTCTATTTCATCAGGGAATATACCGAACTTTTCTAAAGCTTTTACCTGCTCTTTTGAAGCCGGTTCCATTTCCCAACCGAATGCAGGTACATAACCGGATAGATCTTCTGCTTGTATACTCATTTCAAACTGCAAAGGATCTACCAGCTTTTTCTTTTTTCTCTTCATTTCTTCAAGAGCTTTTGCCAGTGCTTCTTCTCTTTGAGCTACTACATCCTGAGCTGCTTCTTTTTCTATAGCTTCCAGATCCATAGCAACTCCCTGATTCTCTTCCAACTTTTGTGTGACGATCTCTGCTACTTCTTCATTTTCACAGATAAGGTGTGCCGGATGGCAAAGCTCATGTCTTTCAGTATGCCAAAGAAAATCAAGTAAAAGTAGATTTTCCTTACCCGGATAAAGTCTTGTTCCACGACCGACCATCTGACTATATAAGCTCCTTACCTTAGTTGGTCTAAGTATTATTACACAGTCTACGGACGGACAGTCCCAGCCTTCTGTCAGCAGCATGGAATTACATATAACATTGTATTTATTTTCATCAAAGTCTTTCAGTATTTCGGCTCTGTCATCACTGTTTCCATTAACTTCCGCTGCATTAAAGCCAATTTGATTTAGTATTCCTGTGAATTTTTGACTTGTTTTAACTAACGGTAAAAACACTACTGTCTTTCGACCTTTACAGTAATTACTCATCTCTTTAGCTATCTGTTCCAAATAAGGATCTAAAGCAGTACCTAAATCACCGGCTTTAAAATCTCCGGATTGCATAGCCACACCTGACAGGTCTAATTTAAGCGGTATAGTAAGTGCTTTTATAGGACTCAGATAACCCTCTTTTATAGCCTTTGGAAGCGTGTATTCATATGCCAATGTTTCAAAGTACTGCCCTAAATTTTTCATATCACCCCTGTCAGGTGTTGCCGTAACACCTAACACATTGGCAGTATTAAAGTAATTAAGTACTCTTTGATAACTGTCTGATATACAATGATGGGCTTCATCTACTATAATCACATCAAAATGTTCATTACTGAATCTTGATAGTCTTTTTTCTTTTTGCAGTGTCTGTACACTTCCTACGGTTATCATAAACCATGAACCTATACAGCTTTCTTCAGCCTTTTCTACAGAGCATATAAGCCCTGTAGATTTTCTTATCTTATCGGCTGCTTGTTCTAATAACTCTGCCCTATGAGCGAGTATTAAAACTCTTTTACCCTTTTTAACCATATCTGCCGCAATCATAGCAAATACTATAGTCTTGCCACATCCGGTAGGTAGAACAAGTAAGGTTTTTTTATTCCCTTTATCCCATTCATCCTTTATCTTAGTACGCGCTTCTTCCTGATATGGTCTAAGTGTTATATTCATTTAAAACGCTCCTGCTTGATATGTTTTCATCTCATGTGGCAAGAATGAGTCTACTCTGTTATTTTCCCTGGTATTGCCGTCTTTATCCGTATACTTATTGATGGTAAGTTTAAGTTTACCTGTAGCACCTGTAACCTCATTCCATCTGGGCTTTAGCGGCTCACCCTTTTTCTTTTGTCCTATTGAAGTAAAGAACTGAGATAGCTTCCATTCCGCTTTACTGTTTAAGTAAAGTTTTTCTATAACACTACCGGATAACCCTTCCTCGTTTGTTATCTTGAGATAGATAACCGCAACATTGCAGGCTGCCATCTTTTCGCTGCCGTCATATCTGGCTTTTTCCATCTTAGTAATACTAAATGAGTATTCTCCTTCCGGAAGAATTTCAAACTCCGATTCTTGTGAGATCTCATCATCCCAGTTCAGTTCATATCCTAAATTTGAATTATCTGACATTTTTTATATTATCCTTTCTTTTACTTGAATATAACTTCCGCTTCTTCTATCTGTTTTTGCATTACTTTTTTAACCTGCTCCCAAGCACCTATAAGAACACCCTGAACAAAATCTTCAGGCATATCTTGTATAAGTGTATCCTTAGGAAAATACCCCTTTGCAAAGCAAGCATCTTGTATGTTCCATTCGTTGAAATCATCTTTTTCCATCAGATCTATAAGTGCTTTGGGTATATTTTCTTTTTTTGACAAAAATCTATTGATTATCTTATTATCTTTCACTTCCTCATTAGCAGCAGGTTTCGGTAACTCTTCTTTAGCTGCTTCTTTAATCGTCTGTGGTGGTTCTTCTATAGGTTCATCTCTTACAATCGTTGTTTCTGCATTTTGCTGTTTTCTGACTGTCGGTTCTTCTTTTGGAACTTCTTCTGCTTTCGGCTGCATTTGTTCTTTTACACTTGTAGTAAATGTAGTAAATATGTGTCTTATAGCTTCAAAATCCATATCTATCTCTTCAGGCAAATCAAACCTATTCTTAGCATCCCAACACACATGATGGGATGTGTACATTACCCTCTTGCCCCCTTGTGCTTTATTCTTGCCATTTTGTGTACCTTGTCCGTCTACATTAACTACACTGGTCTTATAATTACAGAATAAGACCATATCAGCCCATTCTTTTACCAGTGGTGATGTTTGAGAACTTGTTTTTTTACCAAGTTTAAGTTCCCATCTGTCATATGCCCCCATCTCATCCGGCTGTTCAAACTTACGCATCTGAGCATGGGCAGTTAAAACTACATTTATACCTACATCCACTATTTCTGACAGCTTATTAAGAAATCGCCCTATTTCTTCCCTGACATATACATAGCCGTTACCGTATCCGAAGTCCTCTATACCTTTTTTTTGGTGTTTTGCACATATAGCTTCTACACACATAGCTTCTGCCCAGTCTATAGTATCTATTACCAAAGTCTTGCACACTCCCGGATTAGACTTTATGTATTCGAGTTCCTCTAATAAATATGACCAGCTTGCAGGTTTAGGAAGTCTGGATACATCCATGGTATTAGTACTCCCCTCTGTATCTATAAATACAGCTTCCGGAAATTTACTTGCAAGTGTTGACTTGCCTATACCTTCTGCACCGTATATGACTACCTTTTTAGCCTTATCTATTTTCCCCTTAGTTATTTTCATTAAAACTCTCCTTTCTTCCACTTAGGTGTAACTGTCTCGTGATTTTCCATTCCACTACTGTATCCGTCTTCTATTATGATAGAACATTCATCACCTTTGCTTACCCTTGTTGCTATGGCTTGTAAACCTTCCTGTTCTAACCACTCACCAAACTCTTTTAGTGTATCTAAGTCCATTTGTTCTAACTTGTCTATAAGCACAAAGCCACATTCAGGATTAAGTTTCCTAACTATAGCTGTAGACACTTTAAGCCTATCCGATCCGGACATATTGTCCCATTCCTGCCCTTTGTACTTTAGCTTGCCCTCTATTACAGTAAGCTCCGGTAATGGAAGATTTGCATCATTCAACAACTCTGTCTTTTGCTCCCTTATATTGCTTAACTTGATTGTAAGGTTATCATATTGAACCTGATATTCTCTTGCATCATCTTCCGCCTTGTCTTTATCAAGATTTATCCTTACCTTTCTGTTTATTTCTTCTATATGAGCAAGGTTTTTTTCAAGTTCTTCTGTAGACTCATCTATAAGCTCTACTACTGTTTTTTGTGCAGTTTCTTCATCTTTAGCTACCTTTTCATAACTCTGCTTTTTTTCATCAAGCCTTGTATACAATTCGGCTATTTGCCCTTCAAGTAACTTTATCTCATCCGATAGCCTATGTTTTTGATTACTTATAACAGCAAGGTTATTTCTTTTCCTCTGATTTTCACCATTCCTAGCAAGTATCTCTTGCTGTTGCTGGATAAGTTCAGAAGCGGATATTAAGTCTTTAGGTGCATCAGGAAAATACTCTTGTTCATCAGCAAACTTCTTTTTCTGATCCGCTATTCTTCCTATAGCAAGTCTTTCATTGTATACGCTTTTCTCTTGCTCTTCTATCTCCGCAAGTTCTTTACCTACTCCAATAATATTTAGTAGAGTTGTTGCTTTTTCCGTATCGCTTGCTTCCATAAATTTAGGTAAATCAAGTGCCAGTTTCTCTATAAAACTGTTAAGTAGCTGCTGTCCTGCCTTTTCGCCTTTAGGATCTATTACCTTCAAGTCGCTATTTTTACCCTTGCGCTCCACTATCAGACCATTGCTTAATACTAAGTGTAGGTATGGTGGTGTAACCGATCCCTCTCTTAAGGGTTGAGAAGGTCTGTAGGTGTCTCCGCCCAGTGCCCATGCTATAGCGTCAAGTACGGAAGTCTTTCCCTGGTTATTATTTCCTCCTACTATAGTAAGACCGTTTGCCGATGGCTCTAACTTCACAGCCTTTACTCGTTTTACATTTTCAATTTCCAGCTTGTTTATTTTTATCGACATAAAACCTCCTTATATTATTTCTATATAATCTTTAGTAAATTTAATCATCATCGATACAACTTCTCTTTCGCATAGATTAGTTTTTTCTGATATTTCTTCTATTATCTCTTTAGCAACACTGTCCACTCTAACTCTGTAGTGGTTATCTGTACTTCTGTACCTTTGTTTTTTTATAATTAATTTTTCCATATTTATCTTTTATTTACCTCTTGTCTGTGATACAATCACAGTTGATTAATGTTTTTTGTAGCTTACAGCTTATCTTCCTTAAAGGGCTGTAAGCTCTTTTTATTACTGTAAAGTAGTATATCCGGATAACTCACTATCATTTCCTTGTTTGTCCTTATTACTTTAAGCTTGACTAAATCCGGATACAGTTTAATAACTTCCACTCTGTCTGTTTTCTTTTTGGGTTTTGAACTGTCTGTAAAATCTTCAGAACAAAAAGACTCATAAGTATAGTTAAACCTGTCACCAAGCTTTACTGTTGCTTTAAGTTCTTTTATTCCTATGCCATGATATCTGATGTTGCCTGAATATTTAGCCACTGCCATCTACATCACCTCTCTGTAATGACCGCTTTCTTTCATGAAGTCCGGTACATTAAGATTTACCTCTTCCTTTTCTTCTTTTACCTCATTTTCAAAGATTAAAGAAACCACACTATAAGCATCAACTCTGTTATAAGAAATATGAACCAGTGTACTATCACCTACTTTTATATGGTCTAAAAGTTCTTTTAACTCCATATCTGCATGTCCTCCCTAAGTATCTTTTCCAATGCTTCAACTACTTCTTGATAAGTATGCACAAGCTCAGATCCTGCAAAACGCTCATCTTTTTCACGGTCATAATAACAACTGTATGATTTAGTTGTTTTGTCTTTTTGCCATTGTCCTTGGCATACTTCAATATCCATTGTTTTTATATGAGGATATAATCTAAAAATTACCTCTCTTTTACCAACGACATTGATTTGCAAACATAATTCCACTAGCCTTTTTATCCTCATTGCTTCCTGACTTGTCATAATTGCCCCTCTCTAAAATATCTTTATTTTCTCCTCATCTGTGAGCCAGCCCCTGCTGTTCAAATTCCTTAATTCCTGAAAAGTAAAAGTACTAGGCTGCCTATATCTTTTGCTATATGTTTTCTCAGAACAATCAATTATTGCAGCCATTTCTTTATTAGTCTTACCATAAGTACCTTGTATTCTTTTCAAAGCACCTCTAAGTATGGCATCCTGTTTTTCTGTTCTGCTTTGTGCCAATTTGGGCATGTCATCACCCCCTTACTCTTTATCATCGATAATGAATGCAAAGGTCATCATCAAGATGACTGCTAATATGCTTCCTGCTGCTGCCATTACTCTTCTTCCTCCTCTTCATCATAGAAGTCCCACTTTGTTAACAATCCTGCATGAAGCATGGCAAGGTGTAAGGGGTTGTCCCAGTGGAAACCATACCTGTAGACTTCATTTCTATCTACTTGATTTACCTCTGTTTCTGCCAGTTCTTCCCCGTTCTTGTAAAGAGTCTTTGTGAAACGGCTCCCAAAGTCTCCACAGGAGGTACTATCATACACAAACTCGTACTCTTCTCCTTGCCACTCAAATGTGGTTTTCTTAAGTGGCTGAGAATACCCACCACCATTATTAGCCTTATCAGGGTCATAAGATGAATTCTGTTCTGCTGCTGTTTTACTTAAAATTTTTATTTCACTCATTTTAGATTCTCCTTTTTTTCTATATCGCTGTACTGAGCACATCCATTTCTTTTAGCGTTGCATAATATATAAGCATTTCCGACAATTTGTCTTTAGGAATAAGGAAATGCTTAAAATACCCGCCTTCCTTTGTTATATATATTTGTCCGAGTTCTCTCATAATTGCGGTAGGGATAAACAGTATATAAGGATTTTTCAGTTCTTTACCCTTGCTTCTTTCCAAAAATGCCACTATTATATCCGCTTTTGAATTTCTAACATTCCAGTAGTCCTTATCACCCTTTGTAAGAATTGAACTGTACTTTATATCAATAGTTAATCCGTTATACACAAAGTCATATGCCGGATTATTCATTCTAAAGTTTGCATTTATATCTACAGCTCTCGGAACAAGTTCTTGGAATAATTTTTCTGCTCCTATACCCTTTTGCATACTCTTTGAAGCAAACTGTATATGGTCCTTCTTATTTATCAGACCTCTTTTCAAAAAGTGCATAAACAAGATATATGCAGGGATTTTGCTTGCCATGACAGTCTTTTGAAAGTCATGATTAAGCTTATAAATCTTCTCTGCTTCGTCTATGGTCATTAAGCTTTTACCTCCTTACAGATTAGCCACTTTGTAAAACCCTCTCCAGCCATTTTCAAGGCTTTGTTTTACTATCTCTATTTGTTCAGTTTCGTCACTTGTAAGCCTACCTAAAAGCCTAAGACTGTGATGCATATACTTATAAGGATTTTTTGTATAGTACTCATTCAGTACCGACCTAAGTTCTTCATTTGCTGTGTATTTATTGATTGTTTCTATTATATTCATCTTTCTTCCTCCTTTATGCCCTGTCCTCGTTCTGATTCTTATCTTTAAGCTGACTTTAAGTAATAAATTGTATTCGGATCCACTCCAAGAGCTTTTGCAATGTATGAGATGTATTCAGCTCTTAGTAATTTGCGACCATTTAACATATTACTAAATTCTTGTGGCGTAAACCCAGCTCGCTCAGCTACAACTCCATACTTCATACCTTTTTCACTTATAATTTCCTTGATATTGTTAATAATCATTTCGTAATCACTCATATTTTCTCCTTTCTACAAGTTTCTTGTAAGTGAATTTATATTATTACAACTTTCTTGTATTGTCAATAGTTTTTTACAAGAAACTTGAAATTTTTGTATTGACTAACACATTAAATTTGATATACTCTATATCAAGAAGAAAGGAGGATTAAAAATTGAGTATTGGTTCAAGAATTAAGGAAAGAAGGAGTGAATTAAAACTATCCCGTAATGATTTAGCAGATGCAATTGGAGTATCTCCATCAGCAATCGCAAACTATGAAAATGAAATTAGTGTACCGAAAATAGAATTGATGTATAAAATTTTTTCTGTATTAAAATGTGATGCTAACTATCTCTATCAAGATGATATGACATTAACAACTAAAGGTTCTGTTATAGAAGAACCTTTACTAAATAAATATCGTCAACTCGATCAACATGGTAAAGAACTTGTATCTTTAGTTATAGACAAAGAATACGAAAGAATGGAAATTTCAAAAAAACAAAAGAATAAAAACACTTCTTTAATACAAGAAAATATTTCAAATTATGAAATACCACTTTGTCAGTACCCTTACATCTTAGGAGGTGCAAGTGCCGGATTGACTTCTTTTCTTACTGATATAGAAATAGAAAGCATAAAGGCACCTGTCTGCGATGGTGCGGATTTTATTATATCTGTAAGTGGTGATAGCATGGAACCAAGCTACTACGATGGTGAAAAGGTATATGTACAAAAAACTCCCGAACTTAATTTTGGAGATATTGGAATATTTTCAAGAGGTAATGAATTGTTTATAAAAGAATATGGCGAAGACGGTCTGATATCTCATAATCCTAAGTATAAGATGATAAAGGGTACAGAAGATATTCAAACTGTTGGAAGAGTCATTGAAAAAGTAGAACTTTAGAGGATCATTTTATGAAGAAGATAATTAAAATAGCTGTAACTGTTATATTTTCAATACTTGCAATATTTTTTCTTATTTGCTTAGCAGCGGTAGGCGATGTTACCGGGAAGATAGTATTTTTTATCTTAGCAGCGGTATTCATTACTGGGATTATTGTTGTAAATCGAGGAATTAAAAATATACCTATATTCTCTTCTAAATACAAAGAACAAATTGCAGAACTTGAAAATACAATATCCGATTTAAATCAAAAACTTGCTGAATCAGGATATCCGGACTATGAAAACCTGCAAAATTTAATCCATCAGAAAGAACAAGAACTTAACGAGTTGGATAATAGAATATCTTTAAATAGGATAGATATTTCAAATTCTAATGCTACCTTAACTGAGTTATCTGATAAAGAGAAAGAGCTGGAAAAGAAATTAGGTTCACAGGCTAAAAAACTCCAAAGAATAAAAGAGCTTTATAACAGCATAAACTACAGTATAAAAAACTACTACAAATCCGATACACATTTGATTGATCAATACAGCACTGAAGAAGTTGAAGCACTATCTCCAAGCGTAATTCTAAAGCTACACCATATGGATATTATGGATCTAAGACGAGCTTTTAAGGATAACGATAAGATAATAGCAAAAACTCTAGTCGAGTATGAGTCAAGGTATACAACCAAAGCTAACAAAACAATATATCAGTTATTAGTCATAGCTCTAAAGGCAGAGTTACAAAATATTCTTTACAACCTAAGGTATGAAAAACTTGACAAGGCTGTAGACAGTGTAAAGACAATGACATCCAAATATCTTAAAATAGCTGGAGAAGGTAATCAGGCTATACTTCCTACCTTGGTCAGATTTATTGGTGAGATAGAATACCTTTTCATAAATTCCGTTAAGATAGAATATAACTACTATGTAAAACGAGAGCAACAAAAACAAGAACAAGCTGCTTTAAGAGAGCAAATGAGACAAGAAGCTGAAGAAAGAAAAGCTTTGGAAGCTGAACGAAAGAAAATAGAACAAGAAGAGCAAAAGTTTAATTCTGAAATAGAAAAGCTGCAAACTTCTATGACAATTGCTACTGATCCAAGTGAATTAGAAGCTTTGCGAGCTAGAATTTTAGAATTACAATCACAACTCTCAGATGTAATAACAAGAAAAGAAGATGTTACAAGGCTTCAAAACGGTAAAGCCGGCAATGTCTACATAATAAGTAACTTAGGTTCTTTTGGAGAAGATGTATTTAAGATTGGTATGACTAGAAGATTAGAACCGCAGGATAGGGTAAACGAATTAGGAAGTGCTAGTGTACCGTTTAAATTTGATGTACATAGCTTTATTTTTTCAGATGATGCTGTAATGTTAGAAAACTCTTTGCATCACAGACTTAATAGTAAGAGAGTGAATAAAGTTAACCTCAGAAAAGAATTTTTTAGAATATCAATAGACGAATTGGAAAAATTGGTAAATGAAATTGATCCAACTGCTGAATTTAACAAAACTATGTTAGCTGAGGAATACAATCAATCGCTATCAACTGATGAAGTTTATGATAATTCTGAAACCAGTATCTATGAAGATGATGATGAAATGGAATAAAAATTCAGTTTTTTCCATTTTGGAAACAAGTTAAAATAAAAAAAAACACCCCTGCACTGTTGGCGCAATGCAAGGGTAAAGTTAAGTCCTATGGTATAATAGAACATCACTAACAAGCCATATTATACCACAGGCAACACTTTGTTCACACTCTGAACTGGTGTTCTTTTTATACTCAAAATTTAAGGGGGATACGATATGGCAACAGCAAGAAAGCTACCATCAGGTAGTTATAGATGTCAAATCTATGATTATACAGACTCTAATGGTAAAAGACACTACAGGTCTTTTACTGCAAAGACAAAGAAGGAAGCAGAGTATTTGGCTACTACTTACAAAATTGATAATAACAGCAATAATCAAAGTAATCTTAATATAACACTTAAGGAAGCAATGCAAAATTATTGCGACATGAAATCTAATGTGTTATCACCTACTACTTTAGTAAATTACAAAAGACTTATAAATAATGCATACGAAAATTATTTAAGCTTACCAATTAATAAATTTAGTGCTGAGCTTATACAAAAGTGGGTTAATAAATATTCAACAGATAGAAACCCTAAGACGGTTCGTAATGCTTACGGTTTCCTGTATGTAGTATTGAAGGCTTATTCCCCAAACTTACATATAACTGTAACTCTTCCACAAAAAATTAAACCACGCCTATATGTACCTACAGATGAGGATATTAAAGCCATACTAAATTACTATAAAGAAAATGATAGAGATATGCTTATAGCTGTTTACTTAGCAGCTTTTGGCACATTGAGAAGATCTGAGGTCTGTGCCTTGACTGCTGCCGATATAGATGGAAATACAATACACATAAATAAGGCATTGGTATATTCAGATAAAACAGATTGGGCTATAAAAACTACTAAAACTACATCAAGCACTAGAGATATAGATATGCCGGATTATATAATTAAAGAATTACCAATATCTGGAAGGCTTGTGAACCTAAATCCTAACCAAATAACCCATAGATTTGCCAAAACTCTTAAAACCCTTAATATACAATCATTCAGGTTTCACGATCTAAGGCATTATGCAGCAAGCATGATGCATGCCCTTGGTGTGCCGGATGTTTATATAATGCAACGTGGTGGTTGGGCTTCAGACACAACTCTGAAGAATATTTACAGGGGGGTTATGAATGATTATAAAGATAAATTTACTAATAAAGTTTTTGAGCATTTGGAAAATATGCAACACGAAACGCAACACAAAAAATAAAAAAGCCTTGAAACTCAAGACTTTTCAAGAGCGCG
>ERZ773014.216-NODE-216-length-39700-cov-15.685131_pt1 | contig 39700 bp, 29 predicted proteins | sample MGYA00580841_ERZ773014 | MGnify/ENA primary metagenome ERZ773014 (study PRJEB29015, sample SAMEA2737989) | human oral metagenome | biome: human oral; feature: human-associated habitat; material: dental | place: China | collected 2067 ... | reverse complement strand
TGATCTGTGAGGAATGCGGCCGCAATGACGCGATTGTGCACATTGTGCAGATCGGTCCCGGCGGTCGGAGTGAAAAGAATATATGTATGAGCTGTGCAGCGCGCTATGGGGCATCGATTCTCCGTGCACAGCAGGAAAATGTGTCGGCAGAGGACTTCCTCAAGGGGATCTTCGGTAGCAATCAGCAGGAGAGTTCCGCTGAGGAGGATGCACCGCACATCACATGCCCGAACTGCGGCATGAGATTTCAGGATTTTCCGCAGACGGGGCAGATCGGCTGCTCCGTCTGCTATGAGACGTTCCACCATGAGCTCACGCCGCTTCTGCGGCGTATTCACGGCTCGAGTGTTCATCGCGGTAAGATTCCGCGCCGTTCGGGGAGTTCCATCATGCTGCGCCAGGAGGTGGAGCAGCTGCGCGCCCGTCTAAAGGAGGCGGTGGCGCGCGAGGAGTATGAGAAGGCGGCGGAGTACCGCGATCGCATTCGCGGTCTGGAGCGTCAGATGGAGGCACAGTCCTATGGCAGTTGACGAGCTCCTGCGGAGCGGGTGCCTTTCGTGGTTCGGTACGGAGGGCGCGGACAGCGATGTTGTGCTCTCGAGCCGTGTGCGTCTCGCACGCAATCTGGTGGGGCTGCCGTTTCCGGGACGCGCTGATCTCGGTCAGTTGGCAGAGATTCAACAGACGTTGGATGCTGCTCTTGCAGACATGGATACCGAGCTCGGACAGCCGTTTGACCGCATTGCGATGGATCAGCTGAGTGCGCTCCAGCGTGAGGTGTTGATTGAAAAACGACTCATCAGCGAAAAATTTGCCGAGGCACTTCCGTATCGGATGGCATACATCAGTGCGGACACGCGCATCAGCATCCTCGTCAACGAGGACGATCATCTGCACATCCAGTCGATGACGCCGGGACTCTCGCTCACTGAGGCTTTCGAAACGGCGTCACGTGTGGATGACTACATCGAGGAGCGTCTGGATCTTGCCTTTGACGAGACCATGGGATATCTGACGGCATATCCGACGAATCTTGGAACGGGTCTGCGCGCCTCTGTCATCCTCCATCTGCCGGGGCTCGTCTATACGCGCAACATCGAGAACATTGTCAACACATCGCCGCAGTTGGGACTGGGAGTGCACCCGCTTGAGGGGATTGGCGAGGGCGCACATCTCTACAAGGTTTCCAATCAGCTCACGCTCGGTTATTCCGAGGCGGAGATGATCGAGAACCTGCAGACCACTGTGGGGGAGATCGTCGCACACGAGCGGCGCGCCCGCAAGGCACTTTCCTACTTCGGGAAGGACGGCATCGACGATGGCGTGTGGCGCTCGTTTGGCATTCTATCCTATGCGAGGTCACTGACGGAGCAGGAGCTCTTTGCTCTTGTTTCGCGCGTACGCTACGGCATCGACCGGGGGATCATCACAGAGGTAATGCCGGACTGCTACGCCGAGATCATCGTTGCAGCACGCGATGGTCATCTTCGGTACATGGCAGAAAACGAAAATTTATCCACGGGGGAAATCAGTGCCATACGCGCCTCGCGTGTGCGCGCGATCTTACAAAAATATCGAACGCAGGGATGAGGAGGGGGACAGCTTGAACTACCGTCAATTTTTTACACAGGCGGCGATCAAAGCCGTAGAGTTTTCACAGTATATCGCGCAGCGGCGCGGCAAGGGGTACATCGGGACCGGTCAGCTTTTGCTGGGAATATTACATATGCGTGACACAATCGCAGCGGAGGTGCTCGATAAATTCGGCGTGGACTATGACAGTGCGGAGCAGGTGATCCGCAGCTCGGACGGGTTTCAGGATGTCCTGCACCCAGCCGAGGATGTCCCGTACTATACGCGCCGTGCCCAGCGTGTCATGCAGGGGGCGATTGATACCGCACGCGAGGAACGTTCCTTTGTGACGACCGAGCATATTCTGCTCAGTCTGCTCACGGAGTCGGATGGCACGGCAGTCCATACGATCGAAGACATGGATGTCGACATCGAGGAACTGCAGAGCGAGGTTCTCGAGCGCATGAGCAATGCGGAGGAGTCCAAGGAGAAATCTCCGCGCAGGAAGCCCGCCAAGGGTGATGCCAAAGGCAAGGGGCTTCCCGCCTCACTCAAAAAATTCGGGCGCGATCTGATCGGTGTTGCCCGCAGCGGAGGGCTTGATCCCGTCATCGGCCGCAGTTCGGAGATCGACCGTGTCATCCAGATTCTCGCGCGGCGCACGAAGAACAACCCCATCCTCCTCGGTGAGGCAGGCGTTGGCAAGACCGCCATTGCTGAGGGGCTTGCCCAACGCATCGCGGACGGCGAGGTGCCGTTCCTGCTCGAAGACAAGCGTGTCGTCACGCTTTCCATGACGGCGCTCGTCGCGGGAACGAAGTACCGCGGAGAATTCGAAGAGCGTCTCAAGAGCGTTGTGGATGATATCATCAAAGCGAAGAATATCATCCTCTTCATCGATGAGATCCATACACTCATCCGCGCCGGCGGTGCGGAGGGCTCACTCGATGCCGCGAACATTCTGAAACCCGCCCTTGCACGCGGGGAGATGCAGATCATCGGCGCGACGACACTCAGCGAGTACAAGAAGTACTTCGCCAAGGACAGTGCCCTCGCGCGCCGCTTCCAGACCGTCATGGTGGAAGAGCCGAGCGAGGAGGATGCAGAGAAGATTCTTCGCGGGCTGCGCGGTAAATACGAGGAGTTCCACCGTGCGCGCATTGAGGATGCCGCCGTTCGCGCGGCGGTGCGCCTCTCGAAGCGCTACATCACGGATCGCTGTCTGCCGGACAAGGCAATCGACCTGATGGATGAGGCAGCATCTCGTGTGCGCATGAAGAATATCGGCGACACCGACCAGATCACGGGTCTGCGTACAGAAATTGCCGAGATTGTAAAGCAAAAGGATGCAGCGATCAGCGGTCAGGACTATGAGGCGGCGGCGCGGCTGCGTGACCGCGAGCAGGAACTGCGTGCCCAACTCGACGCGGCGCGTCACGGCAGAGATCAGCGCGCGGAGATTGTCGTCACGGAGGACGATATTGCGGATGTTGTAGCGCAGTGGACGGGAATTCCCGTACAGCGCATTGCGACGAAGGAATCTGACCGTCTGCTCGCTCTCGAAAAGCACATCAGCCGTCGTGTCATCGGTCAGGATGAGGCGGTGCGCGCGGTCTCCAAGGCGGTGCGGCGTGCCCGTGCGGGGGTTAAGGATCCGCGCCGTCCGATCGGCTCCTTCCTCTTCCTCGGATCGACGGGCGTCGGCAAGACGGAACTTGCACGCGCTCTTGCCGAGTCTGTGTTCGGCACGGAGGAGGCGATCATCCGCTTCGATATGTCCGAGTACATGGAGAAGCATACGACGTCACGTCTCATCGGAGCGCCTCCGGGGTATGTTGGCTATGAGGAGGGCGGTCAGCTCACGGATGCCGTGCGCAAGAAACCGTTCTCCATCATCCTGTTTGACGAGGTGGAGAAGGCACATCCCGATGTATTCCACATGCTCCTGCAAGTGCTTGAGGACGGACGGCTTACGGATGGGCAGGGCTTGGTCACGGATTTCCGCAACACGATCATCATCATGACATCGAATGCGGGCGCGAACCATCTGCGCTCGACGACCGGCTCGATCGGATTTTCCATCGGGCAGCAGGCGAAGGGCACGGATGAGGAGCGTGCAAAGAAGCGCGTCATAGAGGAGGTGCGGAAGATTTTCCGCCCCGAGTTCTTGAACCGTGTGGATGATATGATCGTCTTCAACGCGCTCGGCGAGCCGGAGCTCACGAAGATCGTGGATATCCTCCTGCGCGATGTGAAGGCGCGCCTTGCCGAGCAGGAGCTTAACATCGAGATTAGCCCCTCAGCGAAGCGCGTGCTCATTTCAAAGGGGACGGATGTCAAATTCGGAGCAAGACCTCTGCGTCGTGCCATCCAGAAAAACATCGAGGATGAACTCGCCGAGCGCATCCTTGCACGCGACTTTACGGCGGGGGATGTCATCTCCGTGCGCAAGGCGGGTGACGGGCTGGATTTCGTAAAGAAAGACACGAGCCGAAACAAGCGCGACAAAAGCGAGAAGCAGGCATCCTATCATGAGGTTTGATGCGCGGCATAATGTGCTGGCTCCAAAGGAACCAGGCGCGCGCGCGGGAGACTTTCTCCTCAATCTGGGATGGTCGCTCTACTGGCTCGTGCGTGCTCTTGTGCGGGCGCTGACAAATTGGAAACGGAAGGGACTGTAACAGACAGTCCCTTTTATTTGGGGATTTTATGGCAAAGAAGAAAAAGACCGCGTACGTCTGCCAAAACTGCGGCTATGACACCGTGAAGTGGATGGGGAAATGCCCCGGCTGCGGCGCGTGGAATACGATGGTGGAGGAGATTGTAGCTCCTCCTGCAGCGGAGCGCAGAGGTGTCGGTGCGGGGAATGCGGAGCGTCCGCAGCCTATCGCTGAGATTGCCGTGGAGGATCTGCCGCGCTTTTCCACCGGCTCGGGCGAGCTCGACCGCGTGCTCGGCGGCGGCGTCATCCCCGGATCGATGGTGCTCATCGTCGGCGATCCGGGTGTCGGCAAGTCGAGTCTCACGCTGCGTGTCTCGGCGGATATTGCGCGCGCGGGTCACCGCGTCCTCTATGTGACAGGCGAGGAGAGTGCGCGACAGATTCGCATGCGCGCAGATCGCCTGCAGGCAATCGCGGACGATCTGCTTGTCGTCAGTGAGACAAATCTCGACACGATCTGCGCTCATGTGGAACGTGAGAGACCTGCGCTCTTCATCATCGACTCCATCCAGACCATGTATCGCCCTGACATCGAGAGTGCACCGGGCAGTGTCTCACAGGTGCGTGAGTGCGCGATGGAGCTCATGCGCGTCGCAAAAACGGCGGGGATCGCGGTCTTTGTCATCGGACATGTGACGAAGGAGGGGAGCCTCGCAGGGCCGCGCGTCCTCGAGCACATTGTCGACACCGTGCTCTACTTCGAGGGGGAACGCAACGCAGAGTACCGCGTGCTGCGTGCTGTGAAGAATCGCTTCGGCAGCACGAACGAGCTCGGTCTCTTCGAGATGCGCGATGTCGGGCTCGTCGACGTGCCCGATGCGTCAAAACTCTTCCTCTCGGAGCGTGCGATGGAGAGCGGTTCCATCATCGTGCCGACCGTTGAGGGGACGCGTCCGCTGCTCGTCGAGGTGCAGGCGCTCGTCGCGCCAACCCCGTATCAGCCGCCGCGAAGGACGGCAGACTCCGTGGATGTGAAGCGCATCCAGCTCCTCCTCGCCGTGCTCGAAAAGCGTGTGAAGCTGCCGATCGGTGCCGCCGACGTCTATGTCAAGGTTGCGGGCGGCATCCGCCTCGACGAACCCGCCGCCGATCTTGCGCTCAGCGTTGCGATGGCATCCAGCTTCGCGAATCGCCTGCCGCGCCCGCACATGGTTGTCTGCGGCGAGGTCGGACTCTCGGGCGAGGTGCGTGCCGTCTCACAGGCAGAACTGCGTGTCGCCGAGGCACGGCGGCTTGGCTTCAAAGCGGCGCTCCTTCCCATGAAGAACTATCGGCAGATCGAAGGGAAATTCACGGACATGGAACTCTTCGGTGCGGAGACCATCAGTGACGCGCTGAAATGCGCCATGCCCAGGGAAAAAACATTTAAGAAATGACGAATTCCTTCCGATAAACAAGTAGAAGAGGTGATGTGTAGATGAATGCAAATAATCTCATGGCTGTATCGACAGCAGATGGGATCTCTGCGGGGACAGGAGCGCCGAAGGGACGCACCGGATCTGCAGGGAATCGTGCGCAGGCAACCTCAGGGAAGAATTCGTTCAGCGATACGTTTGGCGCACTGCAAAAGGGAATGGATGCAGGAGCGGCAAAGACACAGACGCGCAAAGCACCCACAAGCACGACACAGACGAAGGTGCCGCAGGTGGAGAGCAATGCGCTGTCGCAGGACACACAGGATGTGACAGCGAAGGGACCGAAGACAGGCGCGGAGAAGAAAATATCATCCACAGATGACAGCATAGCTTCAAGTGCTGCCGCAGCAGTCGCGGCAGTGGTGAATACAGATGCGGCACCTGTGGATTCCGATGTCAACGAGGGACTGGACTCTGCGCTCATGGAGATCCTTCAGCGCTATGAGTTGACGGCAGATCAGCTCGGTGACACAAAGCTGCAGAGTGCAGTGCGTAGCCTCCTGCAGCAGCTGCCGGAGGAGGGCATTAAGAGCCGTAATTTCCTCCTTGCGCTTGCCGGGCAGCCCCTTACGGAAGAGGAGAACGGTAACGTCTTTCTTGCGCTTACCGAGGAGGGGGCAGCCGCAAATCCGAGTGCGGCAGTACAGAGCACACGAATGCCGCAGGATCTTGGGGCTGTACCGCAGGTCCTGCGCTTGACTGCGTTGTCCTCTCAACAGAGCACGGCATTGAATCCGGATGCTCCTTTGACGAGTGAACAGACGCCTGTCATGAATGCTACGGCAATGCTTCGCGGACAAACTTCGACAGGAACGGTGGAGACTGCTGCCCTTGTGAATACGGCGGCAGGAAATGCACAGACAGAAATGGAGAATGTCGCGGCTCCGATCCTGCGCGCACAGGCAGAGCCCTTGTCTTCGGCGCAAGGAAAGTCTGGGGCGCAGCTTGTCGGTGAAAATCTGATCGTTGAAGATGGTGCCGAGGCAGCGAACCCGCTTACCGTACTGGCTCAGCGCACGATGCGTCATGATGCTTCGCAGGGTGATGCAGCGGGACAGGAAGAGCAGCCCATGCAGAGCGGACAGCAAACTGCTCGTATGACGACGACGTTGCCCTTTGAGGTTCCTACGCGGGGGGCGGAAACCACACCGCAGCCGGCACAGCCGATTGCGGCACAGACAAGCATGGCTCCCGCACAGGAGGTCGTTACTCCTGAACCAACACACGAAGCACAGCGTCCGCAGCCCGACTATGAGATCCCGCGTCAGATTGTGGAGCAGGCAAGACTCCTGCGCACACTTACCGATACGCAGATGGTCATCCGTCTGCGTCCCGAACATCTCGGTGAGCTTACCCTGCGCGTTGCAGTTGGTGCAGATGGTGCCGTGCAGGCATCATTCCACAGCGATAATGCCCATGTGCGCAATGTAATCGAAAACTCCCTCGTCCAGCTCCGACAGGAACTGAACAATCAGGGGATCAAGATCGACCGCGTCGGCGTCTATGCGGGGCTCGCGGACGGGCAGATGCCGCAGAGTCAGGGGCAGGAAGCGTGGCAGCAGAGCAGCGGTCAGCACAATGGAGCGCAGCAGGTCTATGCACGCGGCGACGCCGACGACTATCTCGATGAGATCGATGGGCTTGCGCCGATTGCGGCGGAGGAAACCGGCGGCAGTGTTGGTGCGGAAGGCGTAGACTATCGCGTATAGAGCGCATTGAGGAGGAACTATCGTGGCAAATCCACTGAATACAATCAACGTCGGCGGCGTCGTGCAGAAGCTGTCGGACTATGAGGCAGCACAGAATCAGGCAAAGGCAAAAGACAAGAAGAATGACGCGCTTGGTAAGGACGCGTTTCTCAAGCTGCTCGTCACGCAGATGAAGTATCAGGATCCGCTCGATCCGCAGGACAACAGCGAGTATCTCTCGCAGCTCGCACAGTTCTCTGCACTTGAGCAGATGACGAACGTTTCCAAGGGGCTTGAGAATGTATCGAAGATCGTTGACAACATCAACTCCTCCGTTCTCATCGGACAGCTGAGCGGTATGATCGGACAGCCTGTCCAGTGGAATACCGTGGTCAAGGGCGAAGACGGAAAGCCTGTGAAGGACAGTGACGGAAAGGTCAAGACGCAGAGCTACGAGGGCAAGATCATCGGTGTCAGCATCACCGACGGTCAGCCGAGTGTGATCGCGGATGTGAACGGCAAGCCGTATCAGGTTCAGGTATCCGAGATTGTGCGCGTTGGTCGTCTCAAGGCAGGATCCTAAACAAACGAATCATATGAGATGCCGCCGAAGAATTCCTTCGGCGGTATTTTATACTTGCACAAAGTTTCTTCATCCATTATAATATAAATGCAATATCCCAAAGGAGAATGGGGTAATTATGAAATGGAGGGAACCATTATGGCAATACCGGCACTCAGAAGTGGTGGCTTCGGCACAAGCGTGTTCCAACGCTCGAACCGTGAGGCACAGCGCATCGGCAGACAGGTGACGCATGCGAAGATGGAGGAGGTCGCAGCCGTTACGGGCGGCTCGAACTTCGGCACAGGAACGAAGATCGGAAAGGGACCGTTTCACCAGACGCAAAACCGTGTCGTTCAGGACGGGGCGCAGAGCGCATCCCGTGCCGCGCAGAAATCCACAGAGAACATGGATCCGAAGCGTCTTGGGACAAGCGTGTTCCAGCGCTCGAACCGTGAGGCACAGCAGATCGGCGGACAGGTGACGCATGAGATCATGCAGCAGGTCAAACAGGCATATGCGACCAGTCATCCGGTACAGAATCTCGGAAAGAACATAGATATTCAAGCGTAAAAAACCCCCGTGAAGATTCAACGTGCTGAATCTTCACGGGGTTTTTTTGATCATTTTTTCATCGCATTGTCAAAGCGGCGGATCAGGAACTGCTGGAAACAGATGGCGGCAGGGGGGAGCTGCCGCTGTGTGTTCCATGCGATGCCGACCGCACGCTTGCAGATCGGGAATGAAACAGGGATATAGCGCAGCTCCGGATGTTCGACGCCTGCGAGCTTCGGCAGCAGACTGACGCCAAGCCCTGCCGCGACAAGCCCCGAGATCGTCGACACGTCGTCCCCCTCGAACGTGATCTCGGGATGGATTCCTGCAAGATCAAAGAACTGATCGACGAGAATGCGCAGACTGTAGCTGCTCTTCATCGCGACCAGCGGTTCATCCTCAAGCTCCTGCAGATTGATTTTCTCCCGCTCCGCAAACCGATGTCCGAGCGGTACGGTGACGAAGAGCTCCTCCGACCAAAGATAGACCCACGCGCTGTACTCCGTCGTCGGGATCGTAGAGCAGAGGCAGAGATCCGTTTCACCCGCAGCAACCTGCAGTGCAAGTGCTGCCGAGTCCTGCTGGTTGAGCTGAATGCGGATGTCGGGATAGAGCGCACGAAAGTCCTGCAGAATGTGCGGCAGAGCATAGCTGCCAAGTGAATGGATGAAGGAGAGGCGGAATTCCTTTGATACCTCCGCATGTGCATTGCTCGCTTCCTCGCGGGCGTTGTCGACCTCGCGCAGGATCCGATCCACACGGCGCAGCAGGCGCTCGCCCTCCGGCGTCAGTTCGATCTCGCCATCACTTCGTTTGAAGAGGGGGACATCGAGATCCTTTTCGAGTTTTGCCATCGAGCGGCTGAGCGCAGGCTGCGTTACATCGAGCATGCGTGCCGCACGTGTAAAGTGACGTATATTCGCCATTACTTGAAAGTATTTTAATTGTGCAAGTTCCATAAAGTATTCCTTTCGTGTATATCTATTATATCTTGAAAAAAATATATATACAATGTAGATAACGTATTTTTATACGGATTTTCATATTTTTACTGTGGATCCTGAAATCCTAGGGAATCGCTGATAAAATGAAGTCCGTCAGATTGGCGTAGATTTTTTCGTCCGAACAAGGAGGCAAACCGGACGCATAGCAAGGGCTATGTGGAGGATTTGCCGACAAAGTTCGGGCAAAAAAGATGCGTCAAGATGGCGCGGCTGAATTTATCAGTGCTTCCCTAGATAAGGGAGCGATGGGTTATGCCGTCACGTGAAGAAATATTTGTGGAATACTTATGGGGGCAAGGGGTATTTCAAGAACAGGATATCGTGGGTAAAAACTGCCTCACTATCGGAGAGATTTACTCCGACGGAGCTGCTTACGCCATGAAACTCAAGGATCGGCTCATGCACGCGGGGGCGGCACAATGCGATCATGTTGTTTTGTTTAACCCTGGCATCCCAGATTCGTACTGTGATCTCACGGATGTGAAAGAAGCCGTTGGTTCATTGAGCTACGATCTAATTATCGTCCTCAGCGGGATGGAAACGACGCGGGATATTCGTGAGGGCGTTCGACAGCTGCAGGAGATCTGTCATGTGGGCGGGAAAATCCTCGTGACGGCACGAACCCCACATGATGTTTCCTCTCGGGTGAGTTTGAATGCATATGAGGATATATGGCGTTATGAAGCAGATTCACTGGCGGGGCTGTTTGACCGCTGTGCTGTTGAAATGAGCGCTGTCGATGAGGCATATGGCATCGTCTGTGCACTTTTGACGCGCGTGGAGCGGGCAGCAGCGTCGAAGAGCTTCTTATTTCATACGAGGGAAGGCGAGCGCATCGAAGTCGGAGACAACGTGCCGCAGGGGTATTTCAACGCATCCTCGGTTTTGGATGCCATCGGGATCAAATATCGTACGGATAAATGCAGTATGATGCATAACTATCTGGATAAGTACGCATTTTTTCTGGAGAAATTCCGTACCCAACCGATTCGCCTTCTTGAACTCGGGGTATTCAACGGCTCCAGTGTACGGATGTGGCAGGAGTATTTCCCGCGTGCAGAGATCTTTGGGGTAGATATTGAGGCATCGTGCAGACAGTATGAGGATGAACGCATCCACATTATCCAGGCAGATCTTTCGGATGCCGCTCAGGTATCAATGCTGAGAGAGATTCACCCCCGGATCATCGTTGATGATGCGTCCCATATCGTGAGCCACCAGCTGCTGGCGCTCTTTACCCTATTTGATGTATTGCCGCGCGGCGGTGTCTACATACTGGAGGATTTGGAAACGTCGCTGAATCCGGAACTGTTTGAGGATATGTACCGTGACTGCCCATTGGATGCCTATGAGGTGTGTGCGCGGATCGCACGTATTGCGGCGCGTAAAGTGCCGGACGATGACAGTATCTATGCCGACAGCATCAATCGGATCGGCATGGAGACGGAACTCGTTTCGATCACAAAGGGCAGTGTGATCTTGATCAAACGTTGATTTTTGCAGGTGCATATAAAGAACGGTTCTGTTCGGAAAGAAAACCTCTCCGAACAGAACCGTTCTTTATATGCAGTTTCTCTTACTCAGTAACAGCCGCAGCCGCGTGCACGTGACGCACGGCTGTTATTGCAGTACGCGCCGCCGTCATAGCAGTTGGCACGGTCGCCGCAGTATGTGCTGCTGTTGTCTCCCCTGTAGCAGTACGACTGGTTCTCGCGCTCCGGGAGGGTGCACGTATCGCCGTCGCAGACGTAAGCAAGAGCCTGTGCGCCCGTGGCAAGGATCATTCCCGCCATCAGTCCCATCAGTACCTTTTTCATTGACGTTCCTCCTCTCAATTTCTATATAGTATAGCACGCATGTCAATAGCAGAGGTGTTTTTATATAAATAAAAAATATGGATAAATTGATATATGAAGATAAAATAATGTATGCTCGTTTATTTTTCTATATGGAAGGAGAAAGAAATAGTATAAAATTAGCCTATAAAAACAGTATTTTAATTGAGAAAGAATATACATATAAATTATAAAACGGGTATTTGGCAGGAATTATGAATATGATTCATAATTAAAACTTATGATGATGTAAAATATCTATTGATTTTTGTACGGAGTTACGATATGATATAAATGAATTGAGAAAAAACATATTCACATAAAGGAATACAGCATGAAAAATGAAACAGCAGTGATATATTCCTCGCGCACGGGGAATACGAAGCGGGTGGCGGAGCATCTGGCGGAGGCACTTGCTGCACCCTGCCACAGCGTCGCGGATGTCTCTGGCGTATCGGAGCAGGCAACGCTCTGCATCGGTACGTGGATTGACCGCGGGACGGCGGATGCAGCGGCACGAAAGTACATTGAGGGACTGCGCGGACGCCGCATCTTTTTCTTCGGCACGCTCGGCGCAGAGCCGGACTCGGAGCACGCAGCGAAATGCATCGCGAACATCCGTGCACTCTGCGACGCGTCGAATGAGATTCTCGGTGCGATTCTCGTGCAGGGGGCAATCGATCCGATGCTGATCGAGATGTTCAAGAGTATGCCGAAGGATAATGTACATGCCTTTACGGAGGAGAGTGCAGCGCGTTATGCGGCGGCGGCGCGTCACCCCGATGCGGCGGATTTTGCCCGCGTGATTGCGGCGGCGAGGGAGGCGTTGACATGAGTACACTGCTGGAGAGAATTAACGCGCTCCCCGTCGAGGAACGCGCGTGGCTGCTCGGCACAAAGACGGAGAATCCGCTCGGCTGTGCCTTTGAAAAAAAGCGCGTCGTGCATCCCGGTGCGGGCGGCAAGCGCATGGTGGTGGACAAGGCGGAGCAGGTGCAGATCTGGGCGGAGCTGATGGCGCAGACTCCCGACTCTGCCGACGAACGTGCAGTCTATATCCACATCCCGTTCTGTGACAAGAAATGCAGCTACTGCGGCTTCTTTCAGAATTTTACACGTGAGGATGCAGTGCATCACTATGTCGACGTCCTTATCGACGAGATCGAGGCGGCGGCGGATACGCCGTATGTGACGGGCGCACCGTTCCAAGCCGTATTCTTCGGCGGCGGCACACCGACGGCACTCAGTGATGCAGATCTCGCACGGCTCGTGCGTACGGTGCGCGAGCGTCTGTCGCTGACGAGCGACTGCGAGATCACGCTTGAGGGACGCATCCATGACCTTAGTGAGAGCAAGGTGGATGCTGCGATGCGCGCGGGCATCAATCGCTTCTCCCTCGGTGTGCAGTCCTTTGACACGCGTGTCCGTCAGTCGATCGGGCGCATCGATGACCGCGAGACGGTGATTGAGACGCTGCGCCGCATGGTGGAAAAGCAGGGCGCGGTCGTCATTGCAGACCTCATCTATGGGCTGCCCTATCAGTCGATGGAGGTCTGGGAGAATGACGTGCGTACGCAGTTCGAGCTCGGCATTGCGGGCGGCGACCTCTATCAGCTCAACGTCTTCCCAGGCAGCGAGCTCGCACGCCGCATCGATGCGGGGGATCTGCCGATGCTCCCAACTACGGAGGAACAGGCGGAGTATTTCAAGCGCGGACTTGAGATTGTCGCGGAGTATCCGATGGCGCGCCGCATCGACACGACGCATTGGACGACCGATCACCGCGAGCGCAGCATCTACAATACACTTGCCAAGCGCGGCAACGACGTTCTCGCGTTCGGTTCGGGAGCGGGCGGCTTCATCGGTCAGATGATGTGGCGCAACCACGGTGCGCTCGCCCCGTATGAGAAGATGGTGGAGGGGGGCACGAAGCCGTTCCAGTTCATGGGCGAGCAGGCGGACGAGCACCGCATGCACAGCGAGATCGGCGATCAGATCGAGCATGGCTACCTGTATGCACCGTTTTTCGAGAAGAAGTACGGTGTCGATCTCCTCACCGAACTTGAGCCGCTTCTCGCTGCATGGGCGGAGAACGGACTGGTCACACGCATGGAGACGGGATTCCGCCTGACGCGTGCGGGTGAGTTCTGGCATGATAATCTCATTCAAGGATTCCTCGAGGCGTATGCCCTCACACAGGAGGACACAGTAAAACTTCGCAAGGAAAATGTTGCTCTGCAGGACATAATTCCAAAATCCGTGCGCTCCATGCTCGAGGCGATGTTCCCTGATGGGATGCCCCCGCAGATGGCGGCGGCACTCGCAGGGAACCCCTCGCCGGAGACGGAGAACCATCCGCACATGCAGATGCTGAAGGAGCTTATCCGAAAAGAGCGTGAAAAGGAACGCGGTGCCGGTGCAGATCATGACCTCAATACGGTCATGCGCACCCAGTCGCGCGATCTCGGGAAAGCAGTATAGAGGCAAAGCCCCGCCGACCGGCGGGGCTTTATGTTATGTATTCTCGTTTACGGCATACGGGGTAAAGTAGCCGAACGCCGCAGGGATGCTGTAGCTGTCGATGAGCTCTTCATGGTGTACCCAGAGGAGAGCGGACGGCTCATCTGATGCGTTCTCCGCTGCCATGAGCGGCGGCTCGTTCTGTTCCGCGACCGTGACCGCCCACCCCGTTAGCTCCCATTCGATATGGCTGAAGATATGACGCGCGGGCGGGAGGGGGGTGATGGAGAGGACGCGGAAGCCTTTGCCTTCAAGATGTGTACGTACGTCGCGCTTGGTCTGTTTTCCGTCGAGATGCGGATATTCCCAGAGACCTGCGAGGAGTCCCTTCGCGGGTCTTTTTCGTATGGCGATGCGGCCGCCGCAGGATAGGATGAGGACGGTGTGTTTTTCCTTGCGCCGTGCCTTGGCAGCGGTCTTTACGGGATAGTCCTGCTCTGTGCCGCGATCATGGGCAAGGCAGAGCTGTGCGGCCGGGCAGCCGGGGCAGAGCGGCGCGCCGTGCGGCAGACATATCGTCGCGCCGAGATCCATAAAGGCCTCGTTCAAGAGACCTGCGTCACGCCCCGTCGGGTAGGAGACAGAGAGAGCGGCTTCCAGAGAACGCTTCGCCGCATCCTTTCCGATATCGATGGGATTCGCCGTGATGCGTGCCGCGACGCGCAGAAAATTGCCGTCAACGGCGGGGTGCGGCTGTCCGTAGGCAAAGGACGCGATGGCACTTGCCGTGTAGCGCCCAATGCCGGGCAGTGTGAGAAGGGCATTGAAGTCGTTCGGGAGGTCGCCGCCGTGCTCTTTGACGATCACCTGCGCCGCGCGCTTGAGATTGCGCGCACGGCTGTAGTAGCCGAGCCCCTGCCACAGCTTCATGAGGGCATCGTCGTTCACGGCAGCGAGGTCATGGATGCTCGGCAGTGCCGTGAGGAAACGCAGGTAGTAGGCGCGTACGACGGCGGCGCGCGTCTGCTGGAGCATGATTTCCGAGATCCAGACGTGATACGGTGTCGGTTCGTCGCGCCACGGCAGATCGCGCGTGTCAGGCGCGGACTTGTGCCATGTGAGCAGGGCGCGGCAGAGGGCGGGAAAGACGTCTGCGCCCGCCCAGGGCTGTATATTCATAGATGGTTCTCCATTTCGTGTTAGGGACATACGGATAAATTCCGTCAAGTTTTATTTGTGATTCCTATATCTTATCACGGATGTTTCACCCTTTACAAATGGAGCGGGTTTTTGGTTCTGTAATGATGAAAAATCACCCCAAGGGGCGACTTTTGCTTTTGCGCCCTGTGTATGCTAAAATAGCAGGAAATAAATGCTGATTGCAATATGATGGAGTGATTGTCAATGTTGGACATGAAGTTTGTGCGTGAAAATCTGCCCGCTGTGCAGGAGATGCTGAAACATCGCTGCAATACGCTCGATCTCTCACCATTCACGGAGCTCGAGGAGCACCGCCGCAGGATCCTGCAGGATGTGGAGGAGAAAAAGGCGCGCCGCAACGCCGTATCGAAGGAAGTCGGTGCGCGCAGGAAGGCGGGGGAGAACGCAGATGAGATCATCGCAGAGATGCGTACGCTCGGCGATGAGATTGCGGCCCTCGATGAAGATCTGCGCGACGTGGAGCTGCGCCTGCGTGAACTCCTGCTTCAGGTTCCGAATATGCCGAAGGCGGATGTGCCGATCGGCAGGGATGAGACAGAGAATCCCGAAGTGCGCCGCTGCGGAACGCCGCGTACGTTTGATTTTACACCGAAGGCACACTGGGACATCGGCGATGCACTCGGCATCCTCGATGCAGAGCGCGCAGCCAAGGTCACGGGGGCACGCTTTACGTTCTACAAGGGGCTCGGCGCACGGCTTGAACGTGCCTGCATCAACTTCATGATGGATCTCCATGCGGAGAAGCACGGCTATACGGAGATGCTCGCGCCCTATATTGTGAACGAGGCGAGCATGATCGGGACGGGACAGCTGCCGAAATTTGCCGAGGATATGTTCAAGCTGGAGGGGCTCGACTACTACCTCGTACCGACGGCGGAGGTGCCGACGACAAACTACCATCGTGATGAGATCCTCGATGCGGAGCAGCTGCCGGAGTACTACACGTCCTATACGGCATGCTTCCGCGCAGAGGCGGGGAGTGCGGGGCGCGATACGCGCGGGCTCATCCGTCAGCACCAGTTCAACAAGGTGGAGCTGATCAAATTTGTCACGCCGGAGACGAGCTGGGACGAGCTTGAGAGCATGGTGGCGGCGGCGGAGGATGTGCTGAAGATCCTCGAACTGCCGTACCGTGTCATTCAGCTCTGCACGGGCGACATGAGCTTTACCTCGGCGAAGACCTACGACATCGAGGTCTGGATGCCTGCACAGGACAAGTACCGCGAGATCTCGTCCTGCTCAAACTGCACGGACTATCAGGCGCGCCGCGCGAATATCAAATACCGTCCCGCACGCGGGGCAAAGCCTGTGTTCCTGCACACGCTGAACGGTTCGGGGCTTGCCGTTGGGCGTACGGTGGCGGCGATCCTCGAGAACAATCAGCAGGAGGACGGCTCGGTCATCGTGCCGAAGGCACTTGTTCCGTATATGAATGGGGTCACGGTCATCCGATGAAAAAGATCATCGTCGGCATCACAGGGGCGAGCGGCAGCTGCTATGCAATTCGTCTCATTGAGGTGCTTTTGGAGTGCGGCATCGAGGTGCACGCCGTCGTCACGGAGAGCGGGCTGCGCGTACTGGATTACGAATGCGGCATCACGGCGGAGGAACTGGCACGGCGCGTGACTGTTCTCTATCCCAATGCGGACGTGGGCGCGGCGATTGCGAGCGGGTCGTTCCGCATGGATGCGATGATTGTTGTGCCCTGCTCGATGAAGACGGCAGGGGCGATCGCACACGGCGTGACGGACGATCTTCTCTCGCGCGCGGCGGACGTGACGCTGAAGGAGGGGCGGCGGCTCCTCCTCGTGCCGCGGGAAACACCGATGCATGAGATCCATCTTGAGAACCTGCTTCGTCTGGCACGGGCAGGGGTCATCGTCATGCCCGCCGCGCCGGGGTTTTATCATCGCCCCAAGACGCTCGATGATCTTGTCGATATGATGGCAGGGAAGATTCTCGACCGCCTCGGCATCGAGGCAGAGCTATATACGCGCTGGAGGTAATGCAATGAAAAAGACGCATGCAGCTGCCCTTTTGATGGCAGGAATGCTCGGCATGACGGGCGCAGTAAATGCTGCGCCGACACAGACGGCATCGCAGGAGACGGTAAAAACGCCGCTGCAGCAGATGCACATGGGCGAGACCACAGAAAAAACCCGCAAGGCAGAGATACAGGCAGACTACTTTCAGCATCGCGGTGAGCGCCGCTATATCAATCTCTATAATCTGCATGTATTCTGCCAGTACAAGGAGATGCACGGGATGTCGCTCCACTGGGGACTGACCGTCACACGTCCCGTTGGTTCGTGGGCAGAGAAAAGCGCACCAACCGTGCGGCTGGACTCCGGTGCTGTCGGCGTCGGCCCCTCCTACATGGTGCGCTGGACGAAGCCCCTCGGGCAGAAGTGGGAAGTGTCCCTCGATGTCACGGGCGGGCTTATGGTCTACAACAAGGTGCATCCCGCACACACGCGCAGCTATGACTTTATGTGGCGCATCGGACCGCGCCTCACGTACAACTTCAACGATCGGAATGCACTCAGCGTCGCCTACCTGGGGCATCATGTGTCCAACGGACAGCGGACGAAGAACCCCGGCTACAACGGCGTCGGCGTCTCGATCGGCTATCGGTACACCTACTGATGGCAAAGAAGTTCTACGCCGTAAAATGTGGGCGAAAACCAGGGCTCTATACCGTCTGGTCGGAGTGTGCGGCGCAGGTGAAGGGGGTTCAGGGGGCCGTCTACAAGGGCTTTATGACGGAGAAGGAGGCGCGGGCATGGCTCGGCGCCGCGGAAGCACGGACGGAGCATACACGTGCGGCTGCGGAGACGGCGGAGACCGCTGTTCCCGATGCCGACTATATCATCCATACGGATGGCTCGTGCCTTCGCAATCCGGGCGGTGCGGGCGGCTGGGCTGCCGTCATTGAGACCGCGGCGACAGGGGCCGTCGAGGAGCGGAGCGGCGGCGCTCCCGAGACAACGAACAACCGCATGGAGCTGACAGCGGCACTGATGGCGCTCAGCGCCGTGCCGGAGGGCGCGCGTGTTGCACTCTATACGGACAGTCAGTATCTGAAGAACGCCTTTACGAAGTTTTGGCTGCCCGCGTGGAAAAAGCGCGGCTGGAAAAAAGCGGATGGGGAGCCCGTGCTGAATCAGGACCTCTGGGTACAGCTTGATGCGGCATTTGCCGCGCGGCATGTGCAGTTCCATTGGGTGAAGGGACATGCGGGCGACCCGCGCAACGAGCGGTGCGATGCGCTCGCGCGCGCGGAGGCGGAGAGGTTCTAGGACAGTGGTGCATATAGAGCTGTGACGCTGTGCAATGTTCCGCGCGAACGCCGTGTTTGCAAGCGGACGTGCGCTTGTGCCGCTGGGGTTCGCTTAGGGACATTTTGCCGCCGTCCTTTGTGGCGGAGAATAGCAACATTGACATGAGAGGAGGAACGCTGTGCAGCACGTATTGGAATCCGTCGGGGCGTTCGTCCTCACGCATCTTGCGAACATCGGGCGCGTCGTGCTCCTCTATGGGGAGACCATGCGGCAGGTCACGCGCCGCCTGCGCGTGCGGAGCATCATTTACCAGATGGCGCATCTCGGCGCGGACTCCCTCCTCATCGTGGGGCTGACCCTCCTCTTTACCGGTATCGTGCTCACCCTCCAGATCGCCCATGAGTTCATCCGCTACGGTGCGCAGAGTACCATCGGCGCGGTCATTGCCATCGGCATCGGGCGTGAACTTGGCCCCGTTCTCGTCGGTGTTGTCTGCGCGGGGCGCGTTGGTGCGGCGATCACGGCGGAGGTCTCGACGATGAAGGTCACAGAGCAGATCGACGCGCTGCGCGTCATGGCGGTCAGCCCTGTGAACTACCTCATCGTCCCGCGCATGCTCGCATGCATGGTCGTCGTGCCGATTCTCACCGTCTTCGGCGACGTAATCGGCGTCCTCGGCGGCTACTTCACGGCGGTGTACTACTCGGGCATCTCGGGCTACACCTTCCTTCACTCCATCACGCAGTACGCGGAGATCTACGACATGACGGGCGGACTCATCAAGGCGATCTTCTTCGGCAACGTCATCGCCGTGCTTGGCTGTCATTACGGGCTGAATGCGCCGGGGGGCGCGGAGGGGGTCGGTACGGCGACCATGCAGACCGTCGTCACCTCCATCATCGTGATCTTTATTCTGAACGCCGTGCTGACGTTCTTCCTCTTTTGACAAGGCGGCTGCCATGATACGACTCGAACATGTCACCAAGCGTTTTGGGACAAAGGAAGCACTAAGGGATATTACGCTGACGATCAACGAGGGGGAGACGCTTGCCGTTATCGGCGGCTCCGGTTCGGGCAAATCGACGCTCCTTCGTCTGATGATTGGTCTCGACCGGCCGACGAGCGGGGCAATCCGCATCGGTGCGGACAACATCGCGGCGATGGATGAGGCGGAGCTCGACCACGTGCGCCTGCGCATGGGGATGGTCTTTCAGTACTCCGCCCTCTTTGACTCGATGAGCGTCGGTGAGAACGTCGCCTTTGGACTGCGTGAGCACACGGACAAAAGTGACGCAGAGATCCGAAGCATCGCCGCGGAGAAACTCGCTCTCGTTGGACTGCCCGATGCGGCGGAGATGATGCCGCAGGAACTCTCGGGCGGCATGAAAAAGCGCGTGGGGCTGGCGCGCGCGATTGCCACCGATCCGTCCATTATCTTTTATGATGAGCCGAGTTCGGGGCTTGACCCCATCATGACGGCGAAGATCGACGAACTCATCATTGATATGCAGAAGAAACTCGGTGTAACCTCCGTCGTCGTCACGCACGATATGGCGAGCGCAAGCCGCATCGCCGACCGCATCGCCATGATCTATGACGGAGCGCTGATCGCCGTGGATACGGCAGAACGCTTTCAAGACATCGACGATGAACGCGTACAGGCATTTTTCCGTACGCTGCATCACCGCAAGGAGAAAGAAGTATGAGTGCAGAGGCAAAGGTAGGGGCGTTTACCCTCGGCGGCGCGGCACTGCTCATCGCCGTCGCCGTGTTCTTCGGCGGACTGCGCCTGAGCGGCGGCGGGGACTATACGCTGTACGCGGGCTTTCACCGTGCCGTGGGGCTGAACCCCGAGGCACAGGTGCTTCTCTCGGGTGTGCCCGTCGGCCGCGTGCAGGACGTTGTGAGCGATGGGGCAGGGGTCACCGTCTCCATGGTCATTCAGCATGGGGTGAAGATTCCGCGCGGCTCTGCCGTCACCATTGGACAGCCCGGCATCATGGGGGATAAATTCATCATCATCACACCAAACGGGAACAGTGATGCCTACGTGAGCGGCGACTATCTCTACGGCACGGATGAAATGGGTATGGACACAATGTTCGTCGAGCTGAACAAGATGATCGTCCTCGTGCAGGATATGCTCACCTCCGTCAACGCCATTGTGGGGGCGCCGGGGTTCCAGACCTCGGTCGTGCAGCTTGCCGTCAACATGGAACGTGTGACGGCGAACCTCGACGGGCTCACGGCGACGCTGGAGCAGATGGCGGCGGAGAATCGCGGCGACCTGCACGGCATTCTTATGAACATGAACACCATGGCGGCAAACCTTGCGCAGAGTACGGCGAGCGTTGAGCGCATCATGGCGAACCTGGAAACGGTTGGCGCTGACCCTGCGACGGCGGAGAACCTCCGCCAGACCCTCGCGAACATCACGGATGCCTCGGGACGCATCGCACATATCGCTGCAGGCATCGAGGCGGTGGCGGGCGATCCGCAGACGCAGGAGGACGCACGCACACTCATTCACAACGCACGCACGATGACGGACAAGGCGGGCGGCCTGATGGGGCGGCTCAGCAGCATCAAGGTCACGCCGAAAGTGGACATCATGTACAGCGGAAAGACGGACGACTGGCGGACGAACTTCAACCTCGACGTCGGTGAGCAGCAGGGCATGTATGCCACCTTCGGCGTGGACGACATCGGCGGCGGGGACAAGGTGAGTGCACAGCTCGGCAAGCGCGGCAGTTTGTTCGGCGCGCGAGCGGGTGTAATCGGCGGCGCAGCGGGGGTCGGTGTCGATGCCTACGCGGGGGACCGATTCAAATTCTCCGCCGATGCCTATGACCCGAACGATTTCACCGTCCGCCTGCGCAGCCAGTATCAGCTGAGCGGCGGCACCTATCTCTTCGGTGAGTGGAATGACGTGAATGACCGCAAACACCGTGCCTTCTATACGGGCATCCGACAGGAGTTTTGAGGCACGCGGATTGACGGGCAGTCAAATATGGGTATAATATATGTTGTGGAAATACACTTTGCTTGGGATGAGGAGAAAAACCGCATCAATCGGCAGAAGCTGAAAGAACAAAGCACTGCTGACATCGATCATGAGACGATGGTGCACTTTAAGAAATCGTCCAAGGAAGTCGGTATTCCCTGTCGGGCACGGAGCCATTTGTATTTGTCCTGCTGCATGGCGCGTGGACGAACGCTGACAATGCCGCAGCAATAAAATCAAATGAAAATTTTGCAGAACGAATTTAAGTCTTGTGTATCTTTTGCCGATATATTTTTTAAGACGGCGGATTCGTCTGTTTATGTGATGAATAACATGCAATAAACCATAGATAACAGTCAGGGAGGCAGTCTTTATGGCGATGGTGGTCAAAAATAACATGTCGGCGGTGAATACGCTCAATGTCCTGAACAAGAATCAGAGCGCATTGTCACAGAGCCTGCAAAAGGTTTCCTCAGGGATGAAGATCAACAGCGCCGGTGATGATGCTTCGGGGATGGCGATCTCCGAGCGGATGCGCGTTCAGGTGCGTTCGCTCGATCAGGACGATAAGAATACAAAGAACGGCACGGCGCTCCTGCGTACGGCAGAGGGTGCGGTGCAGTCCACGGTGGAAGTTCTGAAGACGCTGAAGGAAAAGGCAATCAACGCTGCGAACGATACGAATACGGACGAGGACCGCAGACTCATCCAGAAAGAGGTCGATAAGCTGATTGACCAGATCGATGAGAATGCGCTGACAACATATAACGGCAAATATCTCATCGACGGCTCGCGCAACGGCTTCGTCGGCGGCCCGGGGGGGCAGGGGACGTTTACCTGCTTTACGAATATGAGCCTCTCTACAGATACGACAGGCTTGACCTTCCTGACGGAGCTGAAGCGCCGCGATGGAAATGATCTCGGCATCCTCCCGTCCGATACGCTCACGGCGTCGTGGGTAAAGGACGGCGTCACCTATACGCGCTCGGTCAGCCCCATTGGGAACACCATGGATCTTGCTGGCGCGATTCGCCTTGTGACAGAGTCCCATGCGGGGCTTGGTCCGACGAACGAATTGATCGGTACGGATGCCTATGGACGTCCGGTCTATACGCCGGACAACAAGCCCGGCATCACGGTGCAGGCAAATAAGCCGGGCGTCGATGGACAGATTGCGGGCCTTACCTTCTGTGTGACCGACAGCGAGGGGAAGATGCGCAACGATGTCAACGCCACCCTCGATGCATTCAAGGAGACGATCCGCGGGCAGAACCCGTCCGAGGACAATTCCCTGGTTCTCCAGACGGGAACGCGTGCGAATCAGGAGATCAAGGTCGGCTTTACCGATATGCGCTCCGCGGCACTCGGACTTCAGTCCCAGAGCGGAAACGGTTGGGATCATCAGCCGCTGCCGCCTCCGCTGACCCCGCTGCCGCCGAACTTTACGGATACGCAGGTTGTCGGTATGGGACCGAAGGTTCAGCTGACGACGCGTGAGGCGGCAAATGCGGCGATCAACGTATTTGACAATGCACTGATCAAGGCGACGGATGAGGCGGTCAATATCGGCGCGGTGCAGAACCGTCTCCAGTATACGAGCAATAATCTGATCGTTGCGGCGGAGAACGTGCAGGCATCGGAGTCGACCATTCGCGACGCGGATATGGCGAAGGAAATGACGGCGTATACAAAGAATAACGTGCTCACACAGGCAGCGCAGGCGATGCTTGCGCAGGCGAACCAGAACTCGAGCACGGTACTCAGCCTGTTGAAGTAAACAGTGAAGCCCCTCCGATAGTCCTAGGACAATTGGAGGGGATTTTCTTGTTTTCCTATCGTATCCATGCTATTATGTAGCGGAGTAAAAATACGATAATATAGATAATACGAGGATGGATAAAGCGATGGATGGGAGCATGGAATCATGAGAACGAATCGGACACGTAAACTGTCATGGCGTGTGTGCTATGCGCTGGCGGCAGGACTGGCAGGAGCCTTCCTGATTCCACAGATGGCATCCGCCGCGCCGATGGGCGAGCACGATATGACTGCAGGGGTCAATGTTGGACGCCCGAATGCGGTGACGACGAGCATCACCGGCACCACACTGAACAACGTCATCAAATGGAACGATTACTCCGTCAAGGCCGGTGAGACGGTCAATTATGATGGAAGGAATTACCTGAACATCGTCACGGGCGGCAGTTCCTCTGCCATCAACGGTACGATCAACAACAGCGGCGGCGATATCTATCTTGTCAACCCGAACGGCGTACTCATGGGCAAGACGGCATCCGTGAACGTCGGCAATCTCTACGTCTCCACGCAGGAGACGTCGACGGTTGGTGCGGGAGCCTTCGAGACGAGCGGCACCGCTCCGCTCAGCACCACGGCAGTCGGCAAGGCGGATGTTGTCAATATGGGCAGCGTGTCGGCGAATAAGGTCGAGGTCTACGGCAAGAACATCCGTATTCTTGACGCAGGCACGGTCAGTGCGGCAACACGCCCTGTCATCCTCCACACCGATGCGGCAAACGACGGCTATGCGCATATCGGCTACCAGACAGCGACGCCCCCCGCGGCCTCTGCCTATACGGTGAACGGCACAGCGGCAACGGCGGCGGACAACTACTATAAGCTCGTTCACAATACGACCGAGTTCCAGAACATCAGCAGCAACCTCGCGGGCAACTATATGCTCGCGAATGACATCGACTTTACCGACCCTGTGACTCTTGCGCCGAAAGCGGTGACGCCGCTCGGCGGCAACGGCGCGGCTCCGTTTACGGGGAAGATCGACGGCAACTTCTATAAGGTAAAGAACTATACCGTTCTGTCTGCTGGCGGATGGACGGAAAACGGCCTTTTCGGACGTGCGAGCGGCGCGCGCTTTGACAACATCGGGATCAAGGGCGTAAATATTGCGCTGCCAACAAGTCTGATGCACTATGGAGGAGCACTTGTCGGGTATACGACAGGCAATACGGTACTGCGCGGTGTGTCCGTGACGGACTCTACTGTGACAGGAAGACCCGGATATGCCGGCGGCATCATTGGGGGGGCAGACCACACCACAGTCTCGGAGTCGTACAGCAAGGTGACGACCAACAGCGGCGGTATTCTTGGCGGTGCATTTGGCAACGGCACTGTGTTTAATGACGTATATGGCGATGTTACGGCAACGCCCAGCGCGAATGTTGCAGGATTGGCTTACTTTATCCAGAATCCGTCCGTGTTCGCACCGGGCTTCATTGTGAACAGAGCCTATTCGACAGCAGCACCGTTTGTCTCCTCGTCAACGGCTCCGCCGATCAACGATACCTATACGATCAATAAGAGTACAGGAGAGGCGACGCTTTACGGCCTGACGACGCCTCCTCCGGCAGCCAATGCCAAGACATCTGCCACCTATACAAACTGGAACATCAACAATGACGGTGCCCCCGGGGCGAAGTGGCGCGTCTATGAGGGCCGTACGCTCCCCATGCTGACGGCGTTTATGGACGGCACGGCGACAGCGACCTACAACTACCGCTACTTTAAGGCGGACGGCACGCCCTCTGCCGCAGCCGGGAATACGGTCAAGACGAACGGCACCCTAGTGGGTGGGAATATTGTTCCGCACAGCGGGGCGGACATCAGCCCCGAGTACAACAGCTACTACCTGAAGATTGTCGACAAGAACACGCCGAATGCCGTCGGCGGAGTATCGAATGTGACGTTCAGCGGAAATGTTGATCCCGCGAAGGTAAAGGGCTACGTGAGCGGGCAGGATCTGAACACGACGGACGGCATCCGCAACAAGGGGACGAAGGCGATCCTTTGGACGGACGATCAGGAGGGGCCGAATCTGCGCGGGGTCAATGTCACGGTCAAGCCGCGCGAGGTTCGCCTCGACAATGGGACGATCAACCCCAACCGCATGTATAACGGCAAGAGCGACGTCACGGATGCATTTATCGCCGCGCTGACGAGCGGAAGCGTCACCTCCTCGGGCTTTACCGCGGAGGATATTGCAGCAGGTACGGTCAGCCTTGATTTCACCACGGGCGGCTTCAAGGCACAGATGGTGTACAATCCGGCACTCGCTGCCACAGGGGCGAATCTCGACAAGAACGTCGGCACGAACAAGCCTGTCAAGTTCAGCGGATCGATCGGTTTTACCGGCCCAGATGCGGTAAACTACACCTTCGACAACACGTCGCTCAGCAACCTGACGGGCAGTGCGACCATCACCAAGGCACCGGTCTATCTCCATATCAATAAGTATAAGGCGGACGACAAGATCTACAACGGCGAATCAAATGTGCTCGATGCCGCAATGAAGCAGACGGGTGCTACGCCGAATGTCACACTCGACAAGACGTATACGGCACCGCCGTCTTCGGCGGCATCTCCTGTCCACCATGACGGTGAGATCATGCGCAATGACAATAATGCGGTCGACGATATTGATCTCACGTCCGTCACCGATCCGAAGTACACCGATACGTCGGGCAATGAGCAGATTCATGTCGGCAGCCACAAGCTGGAATATACCAACGTTGGCTTGACGGGTGCTGATGCGGGGAACTATGAGCTGTTCTACAAACTTCCTTTGAGCGGGACAAAGACTGCTGTGACAAACAGCAAGCTCTATCTCGACGGCGATATCGTCCGGCGTGAGATCACGCGCGACAGCTTCAAGGTCTACAACCGCGTGACAGGGCTTGAGGTCAGTGCGGAGAAGGTCTACGACGGGAACGTGTTCTATACCCCGGATCCCAATACCTATCTCTCGGTCAATGCACCGGCGAGCAGCACGACGGGCATCGTTGCGCGCGATCATGGGCACATCACGTTCGCCCTGACGGGCGGACGGGGACGGTTCCAGGACGGCAGCGGAAATGATACGAAGAACGTTGCCGAGGCGACGAAGCTCGCCTACAATGTCCATGGTGTAGCAGATACCCATACGGATGCGTACGGCGGACACGAGCTGTCCGATTACTATGTTCTTGGGGCAGATGGTGTGACGAAGCATTCGCTCAGCAGTGCGTTTGACGCAACGGGCGACGGCAAGATCACGCCGAAGGTTCTCACGGCGACTGTCGTGAACAGCAATATTACGAAGGTCTACGATGCCATGCGCGAGCAGACCGACGGCAACCGCCATATCATCAAGGGGGATCCGCTGGTCACGCTCTCGGGCTTTGTGACGGGCGAGTCGCGTACGAATACGTCGACGGCGATGTATGCGACCAAGAATGTTGTCCTGGACGCATTTGGCAGCCCCACGACACAAGCGGTGGACTACACCGCGTCCTTCGTGCGCCCTGCGGGGGCGGAGTCGGATAACTATACGCTCGATCCGACGGGGACGACGGTGTCAAACAGCGCGGCAATTGCGGGGAGCTATACGGGCGTCATCACCCCGCGCAGTCTCACGATGACGTTTACCCCCGTGACGAAGATCTATGACGGCACGGATACCAATACGGACAAGGAACTCGCTACGCTGAACGACGGTGCCGGCGGCGCTGTCGTCACGGCGGACGGGATCACCACGACGAACTTCAATATGACGGGCGTGACCAGCCGCTATGGCAGCGGTACGGGGGTATCGTTTGCCTCGAACGTCAATGCGGGCAGCCGTACGGTGGAGTATACGGGGCTTGCAGGAACACTGTCGGACAACAACTATAAGATTGTCGATACGCAGTACGGCACAGGAACGATCACGCGCCGCCGCATCGATCCGACGGGCTTTCAGGTGCGCAAGTCGGATGGAACGGTCGCCAATGCGACGAAGGTCTACGACGGCAATGACCGCTATACCCTCCCCTCGGGTGCCTATCTGACGACACCTGTCGCACCGTCTCCAACGACGGGCCTTGTCACGCGCGACTACGGGAAGATCACTTTTGATCTGAAGAGCGGATCGGCGGGGCATTTCGCAAGCGACCCGGATGGGAACAACCTCACCTCGCATGTCTCCGAGGCACAGTACGTTGCCTATGATGTCATCGCCCGTACAAGCAACGGGACGACCAATCCGCTGTCGAACTATACCTTCGGTTCGGCGGCGGCAGAGGCCGCCGGGACGCTGAAGAATCTCGAAAATATCACGAACGCGAACCCCGCCCATGTTACGGCGTCGGGGACTATTACCCCTGCCAATCTGACGGCGGCGACGCACAATATCACGAAGGTCTACGATGCCATGGCCGAGCATACGGACGGCAGCCGCAATATCGTCAAGGGAGATTCTGTCGTCACCTTTACGGGCTGGCAGACGAACGATGCCGGACAGCAGGAGAAGCGCACGAACACCTCGACGGCGGCGTACGCCTCGAAAAACGTCGCCTATGATCCTTCGCACAACATCACGACGCAGACGGTCAACTACACGGCGCAGCTTTCGGGACAGTATGCCGACGACTATCAGATCGTGGATGCGGCGAATACGGTGATCAGTTCAGCGGCGGGCACAGGCGCGGGAACGACCGTGACGCTGAATGCGCCGCTGACCGTTGCCAATGCCGGGACGATTACGCCGCGTGCGCTGAAGATCAAGATGGCGGATGTGTCAAAGACCTATGATGGGGATACGCGCAATACGTCCGCGACCGTAGCAGAGATCACCGATACGGTGAACAGCTCCGTGATCGGCGCCATCCTGGGTGACGACAATGTGACGGCGTCGCGCCTCACCGCACAGTACAACACGCAGATGAGTGCGTCACCGGGGAACTATCACAGCGATTACGGCCGCCTCGCGGGGACGACGTTTACGCCGAATCCCAACGCGAGCAACGGCGTACAGCATGATGTGCAGTACACGAACATGAAGAATGCGTTCGGCACAGAGTTTGGGACACCCACGGCGGGCAACTACACCGTGGACACGGATGCCTACGGCAAGGGGACAATCAACCGCCGCGACCTTAACCCGGACGACTTCCACGTCGTTGATGCCTTTGGCACCGTGGCTAATGCAGCAAAGGAGTATGACGGGACGGATGTCTACAATGTCCCTGCCGGCTGGTCGATTGTGCCGAGCGGCGGTCCCGGGACGGGCGTCGTCGCGGGCGACAATGTGACGTTCAGCCTTACGAGCGGCGGCGCAAAGTTCACCACGGCGGCGAAAAACCCGACGGCAAATGCATTCGAAGCGGCGAAGGTCATGTACAACGTCGCGGCGAGCGGAGACCCAATCAAGATCAAGAACTATACCCTCGGCGGGCAGAAACTCGAAGAAGGCCGCGGGAAGGTCTACGGCGACGGCACGATTACGCGCCGGACCATCGATCTCGCCCTTGTGCAGAACACGGGCATTGACAAGGTCTATGACGGCCAGACGGGACTCATCGATACGGCGTCGAAGCACTGGAACGCGCTTACGAAGACGGATGCGCGCGGCAATGTGAAGTACGCGGCGGGATCGAAGGAGCTCGTCAATGACGGCTCGTCCTTCCATATTGAGTCAAACTACCGCAACAGCGCAAACACGGCGAATGACAAGAATGTCGCGAAGTCGGCGGGCACGGTCATCGACAAAGATATACAGTACGATATTCACATTTCGGGCGGTGATGCACGCAACTATGCGTTTGCCAACGGCGGCACACCGATCAATGCGGAGAACGGACTTAAACTTTCGGCGACGGGCAAGATTACGCCGAAGGATCTTTCCAATGCGTTCACAAAGATCACGAAGGTGTATGACGGCACGACAAATGTTGATCCGACCGCTGTTGGATTCACGTCAGGCGCCGTGCTGAGCGGAGACTCGGTCAGCCTCGCGGGGCATGCGGAGGCATTCCAGAGCCCGAATGTGCGCGGTGATGGGACGACGACGGTCATCGACGGAGCGGTGCAGAAAAACTGGATCAACTATTCAGGGCTCTCGCTCGGCGGTGCGGATGCGGATAACTATACCATCAGTGCGACGGCAAAGGGGCTGGGCGAAATCACGCCGCTCCAATTGAACCCCTCGACGGTGACGCTCCTGACAACGGGACCTGCGACGAAGGTCTATGACGGCACGAGGACGGTCAAGTGGACGAACGGGTCGGCGGCCGTCAATGATGTAAAGAACTACATTACCGATGCGCAGGTGACGGTGGGCGGGAACACGCTGAGTGTCCTGGGCGATGTCAGCCTGCAGTCGGCGGAATATGATACGAAGAATGTGGCAGGTGGTGCCTCGGTCGGCCGCGTGACCTATCACATGCGCTATACAGGAACGAGCGGGAACTTTGCGCTTGCTCCCGGCGCATCGACATTTGACGCATTGGGCGACGGCACCATCACGCCGAAGGATGTCAAGGCGGCGATTCAGGGACCGATGACGAAGGTCTATGATGGAACGACCGATGTGATCGGTGCGGCGCGCAACTCGCTCGGGACGATACGCACGGCGAACGACATGGTTTCCCTCACGGGACTCATCGCAGGGGACGGTGCGACGAATCAGTCGACGGCTTCCTATGATGATAAGAATGTTGGCGCGGGCAGCAAGTCCATCACCTACGATGTGAAGATCGATCCGATGAATGCCGGGAACTACCGCCTCGTCGACGCGATGGGGGCAGCCATCACAGCACCGATTACAACAACGAACAATACGATCACGGCACGCAGGGTGAACGTCACCTTCGGCAATGTCAGCAAGAGCTTTGACGGAACATCGACGAATACGACGATTGATCCGTCTGTTTCGGCTGCCGATGCAGCAGTGCTGAACCGCGACAGCGCGGGACTCGTCAACGGCTCGAACAAGCTGACCAATCTGGGCGGCATCGTCAGCAACTATGGACGGCGGACGGGCGGCACGTTTACCCCCGATGCAAATGCGGGCACGAACAAGGATGTACAGTACGCAGGCCTCGCTGCAGCGATGGGGACAACCCTCGGCAGTGATGCGGCGAACTACGTCTTTGATACGGACGGCTACGGCAAGGGCTCGATCGGCAAGGCAATCATCAATGCAAGCGATGTGACCTTTACGGCGGGGAATGCCTCGAAGGTCTACGACGGCACGCGTGCCGTGAAGTACAACGGATCTGCGGCATCGAATGATGTGAAGAACTATATCACAACCATCGGTGTCATGCTGAATGGAAACTGGGTTGATCTCAGCAGCGACGTTGTGATGGATCTTGGGGGAACGCGTTACTCCAGCCCCAATGCGACGAACGGCACGCCCGATACGGTGACGTATAAGTTCCATCTGAACAACAATAATATCACGGTCAATGGAACGAACGACTTTACCAAGGATGCACAGGGCACGATTGACCGCCGTGTGCTGAATGTGGGGCTTGCACAGAATTCGGGCATCGACAAGATCTATGACGGGAACGCGAAGCTCATCGATACGGCATCGCGTCACTATGATAAATTTGTCGATGACGACGCGCGCGGCAATGTCGTCTATGCGGCGGGGACGACCAACGACAACAAGCTCGTGCGGACGTCGAACGGCGCGGCGGTGAACGACGGCGCAAAGATGACGATCACGGCGAACTACGTCGATAATCTCACGAACCGTACGGCGGACAAGAACGTCGTGCGCGACGGCGGCGGCAATGTGACAGCGAAGGATATTGCCTACAATGTCAAGATCGATGCCGCGAACGGCGGGCGCAACTATCAGCTCTCCGACGGCATGACGACGGCCAACGCCGAGGACGGTCTCAATATGGACGCGGCGGGTACGATCTCCCCGCGCAAGATCACACTCGGGTTTGCCAATGTGTCGAAGCCGTATGATACGACCGCAGTCAACAATACGAAGAACATTACCTCCGTGACGGCGGGCAACAGCGACGGACGCGGTGCGGCAGCGCTTGCGGCGGACGGCATCACGAGCGCGTCGTTCAATACGGCGGGTGTTCAGAGTTTCTACGGTGCGGGCAATACCGACGGAACGTTCGTGCAGAATCCCAACGTTGTGACGGATGCAAACGGAAACGTCATCACGAACGGCAAGGATGTGCAGTACTCGAATCTCGCCAATACCCTTGCGGCTCAGCCGTATGCGGGCAACTATGAAGTGGCGGATACCGCCTACGGCAAGGGGACAATCCGCAAGCGTACGGTCACCGCGAACGACTTCAGCTTCAGTATCGACCCCGCTAGGAAGATGTACGACGGCACACGAGATGTCGTATGGACAGACCCTGTAACCCGCAAGTCCTACAAGGATATGGCTCATGTCAAGAAGCATTTCCAAACCAGTACCTTGGATCTTGGCGGCGGGAATACGGTGCCGATCAACCTTGACGATATCAGCCTGAACAGTGCGCAGTACAACGATGCGAACGTGGCGCTTGCGAACAGCGTTGACTACAACGTGACCATCAACACGACGAATTTCGATTTCTCGGGAACGCGCAACAAGAACATCCATCACACGGGCGACACCATCACCAGACGTGACCTTGCGACACTGCTTCCGCAGCATCTCATCAAGGAGTACGACGGTACGGCGACGTTCGATCAGACGAACCGCGACTTTGTCAATGCGATGGCGCGTGAGCATCTGGAGGGAATTGTTGCCGCAGACCGCAACAAGGGAATCGTACTGAATGTGACGGGGACGTATAACAGCCCAAACGCCTCGGCAGAGACAAAGGCGGATGCGGAGGCACGTACTTCTGCGACGGCAGGACGTACGGTCACCTACTCGCTGACCCTCTCGGGGCCCGCTGCGGCAACCGCCAACTACACGATTGGGACCTCGCCGACGACACTTGCGGCAGATATCTACAAGAAGACGCTCTCGGTCGATGTCGCGCGCAAGGAAAAAGATTACGACGGCACGGCGGCAGTGACCGGGCTGACGGCGGGCGATATTGTCTTCGGCGGTGTTGCGGCGGGGGATACGCTTGCTCTTGATTCGACAGCGCTCTCGCTGGTCAACGGGAAATATCTCGACGCCGCAGGAAATGCAGACCCGACGGTCAGCCGCGATGCGAACCGCAACGTAATGGATAAGGCGGTCAGCTACACGGGGCTGGATGCCGCTCTCGCGGATCTTGCGACGCGCGATACGACTGCCGCGAACTATCGCGTGGACGGCGGCACCAAGAACTATACCGCTGCCGCTGGGAAGGGCCGCATCAATCCGCTGACGATCACGCCGGGGAATATCAATACGATATTTGACACGGCGGGTGCCAGGAAAATCTATGATGGCACGCGTGCGGTCAAGTACAACGGGAAGAGCACCTCTGATGCGCTCAGGAACTATCTCACGAGCGCGACAGTTCAAGTCGGCTCGCAGACGGTCAATATCAAGGACGATCTTGCCGTTGACCCGAATGCTTCGCACTATGACAATAAGAATGCGGGTACGGGCAAGACTGTCACCTATGGGTTGAAGTACACGGGCAATAACTTCAACATTACCGACTTTACCAAGGATGACGTCGGTGAGATCACACCGAAGGATGTCCGTGTCGCCGGACTTGGTCAGCTCGTCAAGACGTATGACGGGACGTCTTACGTCTATGATGCGGCGCATCCCGAGACTGTGACCAAACGTCATGGGACGCAGGTCACGGACGGGGACAGCGTCGTTGAGCTGGAGCACGGCGGCCTGATTGCGGGCGATGATGTGCAGAACGCATCGACGGCAGAATATGCCGATAAGAATGCGGGCACGGGCAAGACCGTGATCTACAATCCGCAGCTTACCGGGGCAGATGCCGCGAACTACCGTCTGGTGGATGTGCTTGGGAATGCCATTCCTGCGGGCGGCCTGACCACGACTGACAATACGATCAAGAAGCGTCTCTTGGATATCACGTTTGATCGTGCCTCTAAGACCTACGATACGACGTCGACGAATGATACGCAGGTCACGGCACGCGTCGATGCCGCGGCGGGACGCACGCTCCTGAACGATGGCGTCGGTGTGATCAACGGGCGCATTACGACCCTCACGACCACGAATGTCGACAGTGACTACGGGTACAACAGCACGGATGCGACCTTTAGAGCAGATGCGAACGCAGGCGAGAAAGATGTGCAGTACCGCAATGTCGGTACGGCGCTCCGCGCGCAGCTCGGCGCGAATGCGGGCAACTACGACTTTAAGGAGAACTACTACGGAAAGGGGTCGATTGATAAGGCGAATGTGACGGCGGCCAACTTCGATCTTCACTTTGGCTTGGCGAAGAAGGAGTATGACGGAACGACGGCGGTTGACAATCCGAGGGGCAATCTCCTGCCCGCCAGCACCGTTACCATCGGCGGCGTCGCACGCACACTGCCTGATGAGAATGTTGCGTCGGTGACGGGCACGTATCGCGATAAGAATGCCGGCAATCCGCGTGTGGACTATCGGGTGAAAATCGACAATCGGAACTTTAACCTCGGTTCGTGGGACGGCATCGTGGACAAGGACGGTGCAGGACAGATCACAAAGCGCAGGCTGATCGCCGATCCATCGAACTACCTGACAAAGGAGTACGACGGGACTTCAGACATTATCGGCAAGGCACGCAATGGGCATGGTGATCTCATTATGGCGGGAGGGGATAACCTCGTCAAGTTCCATCACTACAAGAATGGGGCGACGAACGGTGACGACGGCCTCGATACCGTGTTCCGGAATGACGGCAATGTCAGCAATGACACGACGGCAGTATACGATGATCCCAATGTCAAATGGCAGGGCAACGTCTGGAATCAGGGACGCGGCACGGTCGGTGATAAGAACGTCAACTACAGCCTTGCGATCAGCGGCACGGGCGCCAATAACTATGAGATTGTCGATGCGAACGGCAATGCCGTGAACCTCGCGAACCCGTATGTCGGCAAGGGCAAAATTACGCCGAAGGACATCGTGCTGAAGGCAGATCCGCAGAGCCGTTGGATCAACGAGGGCCTTCCCTCAAGCTATACGGGAACGCCGTCCGGGTCGAACCTCGGCCATGACGACATTCCGGCGGTTCTGCAGGGCGAGGTGCTCCCGGGAACGATCGACTATGACGCCCCGAATGCGCGCCTGCGCGTCGGCGACTATGCCATCAACGGCACGTATCATGCACCGGGCGGCACGGACGGCGACGCTGTGTCGCGCAACTACCGCTTTGTGCAGGATCCCGCGAATGCAACGGCGCTCCATGTCGGACCCTATATCCCCGACTATGAGTACTATAAGGCAATGACGCAGGTGAGCAAGATGACGCCGGACGAATACGCCTATGAAAATGCTTCGCTCGACCGCACGAATCACTACAGCCGCAAACCGACGGCACAGGTGAATTCGGTTCCGCCCTCCGTCAATGTGATGAAGGATGGAAAGGATATCACGCGGAGCGATATCAACGTCCTTGACGATACGGTCTACACCATCGTCGATGATGTATTCAGCTGAGACTTGGGCAGAAGAAAAACAGAGCGCCCCATCAACGGCTCTATCGTCGATGGGGCGCTCTGCTGTATTTATTTCCTTTTCGTCAGCACCTGCAGGAGTGCGCGGCATCCTGCCTCCACATCGCGGTAGGCAGCGTTGAAGTCGCCCGTGTACCACGGGTCGGCGACATCGCGTGTCGTGCCCGTATACGAGAGCAGTTTATGTACTTTGCCGTTCGGATCGCCGCCTGTGAGTCGAGAGAGATCGCGCATATTCTCCTCGTCCATGCCGATGATCATATCGCAGGCATCGTAGTCGGCATGGGTCATGAGCGCTGCGTGCCGTGTTTCGTACGGGATGCCGTGTGCGTCCAAAACGGCGCGTGTGCCCTGGTGGGTGTCACTGCCGATCTCATCGGTATGGAGTGCCTTGGATGTGATGCTGATGCTGTCCGTCAGTCCCGCCTCGCGAACGAGGTGCTTCATGACGAACTCTGCCATCGGTGAGCGGCAGATATTGCCGTGGCAGACGAATAGGATGCGGTTCATTGTACTCCTCCTTTTCAGAAATTACCGGCAGAATGAGGCCGTCAGATCGGCGCAGATACTTCGTTCGAACGAAACAGAAAAGGTAATTGCGAGGATGATATGGAATGTATCCGTGCTTCCTTAAGTGTAACGAAAAAGGGGGAGAATCGCAACATGGATGCTGTCAAAACATTGAAATGTATTTATGAAAATGTTAGAATACAAATGGATTTGTATGTATGTGCAGGGACGCATGGGATAAGAGGAATATTCGTCTGCATCATTTAGGAGTTGAATTGGATCGTGCATAACAAGATGAGTCATCGGAACCAAAAGGCTGGGCGCATCGGTGCGGCAGCACTGCTGTGCGGCGCTGCCATCTGTACGGGAACGGCAGGGCATGCCGCCCCGTCGCTCGAACGCCCGGAGGCGGACATTGCGGGGCAGCTGGCGATGCCGGAGATCGGGGTGGAGGATCAGACACCGACGTATCAGCAGGATAACTATGATGCAACGTTCACCGTGGAGAACTTCATCCTGGAGGCACCCGATCTGAATCTCGACAAGGAGCCGCTTGTCGAGCTCCTGCAGGAGGGGATGGGGGACAGAAAGACGATTGCCGACCTGCGCCGTACGGTGGATGCGCTGACGACATACTGCCGTACGCATGGCTATCCTGCCGCTGCCGCATATCTCCCCCCGCAGGACAGCCCCGATGGGATGGTCGTTCTGCGCATCATCCCGGGACGCTACGATGAGATTTCGATTGACAACAACAGCCGCCTCAAAACGCCTGTGGCACAGCGCATTATTGCAGGACTGAAGGCGGACGACATCATTACGACCGATAAGCTCGAGACGGCGCTTTACTCGGTGTCGGATGCGACAGGGGCGCGTGCCGTCGGTGTGCTCAGTCCCGGCAGGACATTCGGCACGAGCAAGCTGACGGTGCGTATCGAGGACTCGAAGGAGTCCAATACGATTTTCTACGTGGAGAATTACGGCAGCCCAAGCACGGGCCGCTATCGCTACGGGCTGCAGGAGACGCTCTACGATCCGTCGGGGACAGGTGACAAAGTGAGTGTCGGCGGACTGATCTCGAACGGGAGCCTGCGGAATTTCTATGCAAACTATGAGACTGTGGTGGGGCGCGGCGGCTCAACGCTCGGCATTGGTGCTTCGCGCATGAACTACAAGGTCAAAAACTCATTGGCCCCCCTCGGTGCAGAGGGAGAGTCGCTGACGGTGACGCTGTTCGGGCGGGTGCCGATCTTCCATCAGACGGACCGCAGCCTTGCTCTGCGCTATGGTTATAACTACCGCGACCTGAATGACGATATTACGGCCTTCAATCTCAAGGGGCGCAAGCATACGAACAGCATCTATGCTGGATTGGTCGGAATGCAGCGCTCGCCCGGGTTTGCCCTTGATTACAGTGCCAATGTGACGTTCGGCTGGCTGGATTTTGACTCGTATTACAGTGCGGTTCTCGGGGCAGTCAACCACATCAATGAGGGGACATACGCGAAGCTTGAGGCAGAGGCGACAGCGGTGCAGAATCTCGGGCATGCGACGGATTTCCTCGCAAAGGTCTCGGGGCAGAAGGCAAGCTGCAACCTTGACAATTCGGAGGAGTTCTATCTCGGCGGCCCGAACGGCGTGCGTGCCTATGCGCAGGGGGAAGGCTCGGGCGACGAGGGAGTGCTCGGTACGGCAGAGCTTCGCTGGCATACGCCTGTGCGAGGGCTGACGCTCAGCACCTTCTACGATGCCGGAACAGTTCGCGTGAATAAGACGGCTGTCGGCAGTCATAACAGGGTGACGCTGCACGGCTGGGGGGTTGGTGCCGCGTACAGTGAGCCGGGCGACTGGTTTGCGCGCCTCGATTATGCACGGCGGCTTGGGACGGATGCGTCGGTGGCTCCGCAGAACAATGCGCGCGGACGCGTGTGGTTCCAGTTGGGCAAAATTTGGTAAGGATGTGCTGATCCATGCACTGGACCAAATCGGTGCAGCGTTTATCGTACGTCCATAAGTCATTTTTGGATGGAACGCATGGGGATGGACGGATCGACCGATGAGACTTAGGCGAAAGCCGTGGATTGACGCGGCAATTTTGGACTATGCAGATTTTGTGACGCCGCTTGGCGGGGATTGGCAGCATTTTGCAGGCGCGTGGGCTGAAACGTTTGGACGCAGGGCACCGCTTCACATCGAGATCGGTGTGGGAAAGGGCGACTTCATTACGGAGTTGGCATCGCGCCATCCCAATGTGAACTATGTCGGACTCGAGGCGCAGCAGGGCGTGCTCTACTTTGCGGCACGCAAGGCCGCGGAGCGGAAGCTGAAGAATATCCGCCTGCTGGTTTTTGATGCGGCGCATCTGACGGAGCTTTTTGCACCGCAAGAGGCAGATCGTATCTATTTGAATTTTTCCGACCCATGGCCGAAAAAACGTCATGCCAAACGCCGCCTGACGAGTGAGGTGTTTCTCACACGCTATCGTACGGTGCTCGCGGAAGGCGGTGAGATCCGCTTTAAGACGGATAATATGGGGCTGTTTGCCTACTCGCTTGAAATGATGGAGCGCGAAGGGTGGCGTCTGACGGATGTGACTCATGATCTCCATGCACTGGGGGAAGCGGATAACATCATGACGGAGTATGAGCGAAAGTTCAGCGCGCGCGGCGCAAAGATCGGACGCCTCGTTGCACATCGTCCCGCCGGGGATATGTAATGCGTACGCGCTATACGCTCTTTAAGAGTGAGACAGAGCCGATCGTCATCATCATGGTGATTCTGCTCGTGACGGGGACAATCAATGTCTTCAGCTCGAGTTATGTCCTTGCGGCGATGGATTATGAGAATCCGTATTATTTCCTGCAGCGGCATCTTCAATGGCTTGTGATCGGCGGATTGTCCTGTTGGATCTGCCGGCGGATCAATTATCAGCGGCTGCGCGGACTGATGTTCATCGGGCTTGCCGTTACGCTTTTTCTCCTCGTTGCCGTGCTCTTTGTCGGGACGACGGTCAACGGTGCACAGCGGTGGATTGCCCTTGGTCCGTTCAGCTTCCAGCCGGCGGAGTTCGCAAAGCTGATGGGCGTGCTCATGGGAGCGTTCTCGATTTCGTCTGTGCTCAGTAAAGAACGCTTCCGTATGGAGCGGGACTGGCCGCGTGTTGTCATTCCGTTCGGTGCGATTTTTCTCATGGCGTTCCTCGTCTATCGTGAGCCGGATTTCGGCACGGCGTGTATCGTTTTTGGCGTGCCGCTTCTGATGGCGCTTGTACTGCTCGTTCCGCCAAGCCGTTGGGTGTTGATTCTGCTGCCTGTGGGATTGGCAGCCCTTGCCATCGGCACGCTGCAGCCCTATCGCATGAAGCGCATGGAGGTGTGGTTCGATCCGTGGTCAGATGCACGAAATGCAGGCTATCAGATGGTGCAGTCCCTCTCGACGATCGGTTCAGGCGGCGTCTTCGGCATGGGGTTCGGTGACGGCGTGAGCAAGTACGAGTATTTGCCCGAGGCACATACGGACTTTGCCTTTGCGATCTTTAGCCAGGAGCACGGATTCTTCGGCGTGGCACTGATCTTCTTCCTGCTCGCCGTTATGCTGATCGCGTGTATCCGCGTGTCGATACGGGCAAAGGATACATTTGGACAGGTGCTGGCTCTCGGCATCGTATTTCTTGTCCTCGGGCAGGCACTTGCCAATCTCGCGATGGTCGCGGGGCTGCTTCCCGTGGTCGGTGTACCGCTTCCGTTCATCAGCTACGGAGGGTCGTCGCTGATCGTGACGATGGCGGGGATGGGGGTGCTGCTCGGCATTGCCGACCGCAGTCTTGACCCGCCGCAGGGACAGAAAAAAAAGAAGGAACCGCCCGAAGTGCGGCGGCGCAAAATGCATGTGGTGCGATGAGAGGATACGCCGCGCAAAGACCAGGAGAGATGGGGACAGAGCCCATCTCTTTTTGTATAAGTACGCATATAATTTTGTTTTCAAGACAGAAAGATACGCTAGGGGAAGTGTAAATGTAAAACTTTGTAAAATATGCGTTGACAAGGGTTTTTGTGAATGATATTATGTGAAAGTCCCTTTTTGGAGGTGGACTATGTCTCTGGAAAAACTGCGCACGGCACGCTGTGTTGCCGGTGTTCATCAGGTGTGCAAAGCCGTAAAGAGCGGCACGGCAGAGACGGTGTTCATTGCGGCGGACGCGGATCACCGCGTACTCGGCGCACTGCTGGCGGCGTGTGCGGAGGCGGGACTTGAGCCGAACCGTACGGCGACACGGGCAGAGTTGGGTGAATATGCCCGCCTTGACGTGAGTGCCGCAGCGGTGGCAATTTTGCGGAAGCACTGATACATTCAATGTGTTCATCGCATCAGCGATTCCATATGGTAAAAACGCAGGCACTGCGTTTTCATACAAAAAGAATTGGAATGACGACAAAGGAAGGAGGTGCAGTATGCCAACGATCAATCAGCTCATTCGCAAGA
>ERZ773014.215-NODE-215-length-39714-cov-20.760987_pt1 | contig 39714 bp, 38 predicted proteins | sample MGYA00580841_ERZ773014 | MGnify/ENA primary metagenome ERZ773014 (study PRJEB29015, sample SAMEA2737989) | human oral metagenome | biome: human oral; feature: human-associated habitat; material: dental | place: China | collected 2067 ... | reverse complement strand
CTCTTAATCTTGCTCCAGGTGGCTCATTCATTTGTCCATACACTAACGCTGTTTTGTCAATAACTCCACTTTCAGTCATTTCATTGTATAAATCACGTCCTTCACGTGTACGTTCTCCAACTCCTGCAAATACGGAAAGTCCTCCATGCCCTTTTGCAATATTGTTAATTAACTCTTGGATTAAAACCGTTTTTCCAACTCCAGCTCCTCCAAACAATCCTATTTTTCCACCTTTTAAGTACGGTGCCAATAAATCCACCACTTTTATTCCTGTTTCTAGTATTTCAGAATCAGTTCCTTGTTGCTCAAATGACGGTGCATCTTTATGGATAGATTCTCTTAAAACATCTTCATCCAGTTTTTCGCCTTCATCAACTGCTTCTCCAAGAACATTGAAAATTCTTCCAAGTGTCGCTCTTCCAACAGGAACTTGAATCGGTTTTCCAGTATCTACAACTTCCAGTCCACGTCGTAATCCTTCTGTTCCAGACATTGCAACTGCTCTTACAACATTGTTTCCATTATGTGCATGAACTTCAGCTACTAACTTTTCACCTTTTTCGTTGTACACTTCAAGTGCATTGTAAATATCTGGTAATTCTTTTTCAAATTTTACATCTATAACTGGTCCAATTACTTGAACTAATTTACCTTTATTCATCAGCTAAGTTTGACCTCCTTCTTAATTTTCTGCTTTTGATTCTTTAATTTTGTATAAAAATTATTGTACTCCTAAAGAACCGCTTATAATTTCTGTCAATTCTTGTGTTATTTGTCCTTGTCTTTCACGATTATACTGCACTTCCAGATTTCTTATCATTTCAGAAGCATTGTCGTTAGCCTGTTTCATTGCAGACATTCTGGCTGAATGTTCACTCGCTGAATTTTCCAGTAATGACTGATACAGTTTTATATTCAGAACTTGTGGCACAAATGAGTTTAAGACTTCCTCCTCCGATGGATCAAAGATATATTCCTTTGTTGGCAATCCCTCTTTTTTCTCAATTGGGAGTAACTTTTCAATTTGAATATTATATTCAATTGCTGATACAAATTTTGAATAAATCATATAAACTTCATCATAAAAATCATTTAAATAAAACTGCACTACATCTTCACTAATTTTTTTCCCAGTTTCAAACATTGTTTCGGGAATCATTTGTGTATATTCACTGTCAACATTTATATTTCTATTTTTACAATATTCCTTCGCTTTTCTTCCTATTGTCACAACAGAAATTTCCTTGCCTTCCTTTTCAAACTGCTTTTTCATATTTTCAAGTCTTCTAAAAGTATTTGAATTAAAACTTCCACAAAGCCCACGATCTGATGTCATTACAATAATACCGACTCTTCTGACTTCTGATTTTCCATCAAAAATTACAAATTTATTTCCTGTAAGACTTGCAACCAGATTATCAAAAGCCTCATCTACAGCACGTGCATAACTTCTTGATTTTAAAGTTAATACCTGAAATCTTTTAAATTTGGTAGAAGATACAATATTCATCGCATTTGTGATTTGACTGGTACTTTTTACGCTGTCAATACGTTCCTTTATTTCTTTCATATTTGCTGCCATATATTTTCACCTGCTTTACCAGACATATTCTTTTTTATAATTAACTATAAATTCGTCAAGCCCATTTTTCAAGTCATCATCCAACGACTTTTTCTCCAAAATTTCATTTAAGATATTTGAATCATTTCTAATTGCTTCTATTAAATCTTTTTCAAATACTCTCACTTTTTCATTTGGAACATCATCAAAATATCCGTTTGTTACACAATAAAATGAAATTACTTGTTCTTCAACTCTGTACGGACTGTATTGCGGCTGTTTTAACACTTCCATAATTTTAGATCCACGGTTAAGCTGATCTCTTGTAGCTTTATCCAAATCTGAGCCAAATTGTGTGAATGCCAAAAGTTCGTTATATTGGGCAAGTTCCAATTTTACTTTTGAAGCGACTTGCTTCATAGCCTTAATTTGTGCCGCTCCTCCAACCCGTGATACAGAAACTCCCGCATTTATTGCTGGTCTGAATCCCGAATTAAACAAATCTGTTTCCAAGAATATTTGTCCATCTGTTATCGAAATGACATTTGTTGGGATATATGCCGAAATATCTCCAGCACGTGTTTCTACAATTGGAAGTGCGGTAATTGAACCTCCACCCAATTTATCACTTAATTTTGCTGCTCTTTCAAGAAGTCTTGAATGCAGATAGAAAACATCTCCTGGATATGCTTCCCTTCCTGGTGGACGTTTCAATAACAATGACATTTCACGATAAGCCACAGCGTGTTTTGATAAATCATCATAAACTATCAGTACATCTTTCCCTTGATCCATAAAATATTCACCCATAGCGACTCCTGAATATGGTGCCAAATATTGAAGTGGTGCTGATTCTGATGCAGTTGCTGCAACTATAATTGTATATTCCAATGCACCTGCTTCTTCTAATTTTTTATAAATTTGTGCAACAGTTGATCTTTTCTGACCGATTGCAACATAAACACATAAAACATCGTTATTTTTTTGATTTATAATGGCATCAATTGCAATTGCTGTTTTTCCAGTTTGTCTATCTCCAATTATTAATTCCCTCTGCCCTTTTCCAATCGGAAACATTCCATCTATTGCCTTTATTCCTGTCTGCATAGGCTGTGTAACAGGTTTTCTTGCGATAATTCCTGAAGCCTGTCGCTCAATTGGCATATATTTATCAGCTGTTATAGAGCCTTTTCCATCAATAGGAGTCCCAAGTGCGTCAACTACTCTTCCAAGCAGCTCATTTCCAGCTGGAACTTCAGCTACTTTTCCTAATCCTTTTACTATGCTTCCTTCTTTTATACCTTGTGTTTTTCCAAAAATTACTGCTCCAATGTTACTTTCTTCCAAGTTTAGTGCCATTCCGACAGTTCCATTTTCAAATTGCAGAAGCTCTCCTGCCATAGCGTCGCTTAATCCGTAGATTCTGGCAATTCCATCTCCTACTTCCAAAACCGTTCCAGTATTGGAAATATCCAGTGAACTTTTGTAATTTTCGATTTCGCTTCGGATTATTTTACTTATTTCTTCTGGCTTGATTCTCAAAGAAAAGCACCTCCGTTTCTAAAAATTTTTCTTTATTTCCTCAATTTGATTTTTTATAGAACCGTTAATAACTTCATTACCAATTTTTAAAATTCCTCCGCCAATTATTTCCTTATCAACTTTGACATTTAAGACAATCTTTTTATTGTATTTTTTTTCTAATTTCTGTACTAACTGTTCTCTTTGTTTTTCTGATAGCTCTTTTGCAAATATAGCAGTTACTGGAAGTTTATTATTTTCTTCATAATAAAGTTTTAAAAAATAATCTTTTATTTCTCCGATTAACGATAATCTTTGCTTTTTTACAATATATTTTATTACTCCAAGTGATTCCTTGCTTGTATGGTTAAAAGATTTTTCCAAAAACTTTTCTTTTTTAGAAAACTTTTTTAAAGGATCTTCCAGAATTTTTCTAAATTCCTCACTTTCCTCATAATTTTCCATAAGAATATTCAATACTTCCCTAACTTCATTTACACTGTCAGAAGATTTTGCTATATTATAAATTGCTCCTGCATATCTTTTTGCAATTTCATCATTAGCCATTTTAATCTCCTATCTCATTAATAAACTTATTAATAGTTGCATCTTGTTTTTCGTCGATATTTTCCTTAATAATTTTTTCTGCAAGTTCAACTGCCATTTCTCCAACTTCCTTTTGAAGTTCAAATTTGGCATTTTGACGCATTTTTTCAATATCGGCTTCTGCTTTCATCATCATTCTTTCACGATTACTCATAGCTTGCGATATAATTTGATCTTTTCTATCATCCGCCTGTCTTTCGGCTTTTATCAGAATATCGTTTGCACGTCTTTTGGATTCTTTTTTCAATTTTTCCATTGTTTTTTTCTGTTCTTCTAATTTTTCTTTTTCATTTTCGACAATTTCCATTTCAGATAAAGCTAATTTCTTTCTATCTTCAAGCACTTTGCCGATTTTTTTTGCAAAAGTTCGTGAAAAAAAATAGACTAATACTATAAAGTTTATTATTTGAATAGCCATCGTAAAGTCTATGTTTACTAATTTTGCTCCTTCATTCATTTTTACTCCTTATTAATTCTATTTTTGTTCCTTTTATTTTTATATTTTTTTAGCTCCCATTAATTTAACATTGAAAATGGCTGGTTGATAAATTAGTTCCTCTTCTTTATCTTTCGCTTTTATTACAAACTTAAATAAATAACTGTATTGATTACCTGGTGAAACCAAACTTTTTATTTTTTCAAAAAAACTTTTTTTATCCATTTCATTTTTTTCTGCTGGTGTTTTTATCAAATCTTTAAATGATACACTTCCCATTATTCCAGATGTTCCATTCCATCTTATATGATTATCAATTTTCTCGTTATCAAAATTTTTAATATTCGATTTCATACCAACATTAGTAATCCATGCTTCAAAAAGTCCTTCATTTTCACTTCTTACAGTTCTTTCTTTTGGAACTTTAGAATCAATAATCAATTTTTCTCTTTTTCCTGGAGTTACTAAATATACCTTTACATTCTCAAGCTCAATTTCAGGATTTTTTACTTCCAGTTCTACACCAAAGCTGATGTCCATTTTAGTAGATTTAGTCAGTTTTCCATTACTATTAGTATCAATACTGTTAATTTCAATATAAGAAACCTTATAATTTTGAGTAGACACTGGCGAAGCGGTAGAAAGTACTCTTTCTTCTTCTTTTTCTTTTTCTTCTGTTACAGGTTTTTCCACTTTAACATCATTTTCAATTTCTTCATTTTGTTTTACAAGCTCTGAATTATTTTCCGAATCATTTTTGTCAGTCGGTTTTTGAAAATCTTCTAGTTTTTGGCTTGCATAAGCTTTTTCAATTTCATCCTTCTTATCTTTTATTATCTTCTTAGAATTTACATTTATTTCTTTTTTTGCAATTTCTTTATTTATTTTTTTAATTATTTTAGAACTTTCCTTAGATTTTGGTGCTGAAGATTTAGTTCGCAATTTTTTATTTTTATTTCTACTTTTCTTTTCTGTAGCTGGTCTTGCTGTTATCTTACCAGCAATTTTATTAGATGAAGTTGACTTTGTTGCTTTTAAAGTACTTTCCTTTAGAGTACTAGAACTTTTTTTCTTTGAATTTGATGTTTTTTTATTTTTTTTCGTTTGAGTATTCGATTTTTTTGTAGTTTTTGCTCCTGTATCGGAATTATCTGAATTTGATGCACCAAAAGCTGAATTTGAAAACATTGCTCCAGATAAAGCTGTTAAAGTTACCGTTATTTTTTTTAAATTCTTCATTGCTCCAACCTATCTCTTCTTAATTTTTTATTTTTATCCTTTTAAGAAAATTAACAAGAATGCTATAACCAATGCATAAATTGCTGATGACTCAGTAATTGCCAATCCTGTAATTAATGTCTGCATAATGTCTTGTTTTGCTTCAGGTTGTCTTGAAATAGCTTCTACTGCATATCCTGTTGCAATTCCTTGCCCAAGTCCTGCTCCAACTCCTCCTATTGCTGCTATTCCTGCTCCTAATAATGCTGCTGCATTAATGATTTCTGCTGTTGCTGCCATTTTAAATCCTCCTATTTTTTTATTTTTTTTATTAGTTTTTTATTCTTTATACTCTTTAGATATTCAAATTTATCTTAAATTATTCATCTTCCTCTTCTTCGCCTAATCCTTCACTGATATAAACGGATGACAACACTGTAAAGACAAACGCTTGAACAATTCCTATAAATAAATCTAAATATAGTTGTAAAATCATTGTCCAACCCACTGCGAACGAGAAATTTCCTTTTAATAAATTATTCGTTATAGACTGAAACAACTGATGCCCCACAAGGCTGTATAAAAGTCCCACGATTACTAATCCTGCAAGCATATTCCCAAATAAACGCATTGATGTATTCAAAACTTTTGAAAAGATGTCAACAATATTTAGCGGAAACATAAACCACATTGGTTCAAACAACGATTTTAAATATGCTCTAAATCCGCCTTTTTTTATAGAAACTGTTAAAAAAAGAACAATTACTACAAGTGACAGTCCAATTGTCGTATTTGGATCAGCTGTCGGCGTTCTAAAAAATGGTTTTATTTCCATTCCATGCTGTCCTTTTAAAATCATTATCACAAACGGAAATAGAAATCCACATAAATTTGAAAACATTATAAAGGCAAATAGTGCCGCAAAAAATGGAACATATTTCTTTTTATATTTTCCAAAAGTTGTAAGAAATGTATTTTCAATAAAATTATAATATTCTTCCATTATAATTTGCATTTTGCTTGGATTTTTTACACTTGCATTTTTTGTCCCCAAATTTATAATGAACATTATTACAAGCATTAAAACCCAAGTATTTAATACTGTCTGACTTAGCGAGAATTTAAAGCTGCCGATAATAAAATTAAAATAATGCGGGGGCTCTACAACTGAACTCGGTGATTCAAAATTAATCGGCAAAACCGTACTTACAATTGCCAAAATAACATTTACAATCACCATCATAAGAAATAAGAGTCCAATAAATTTAAAAACTTTATTTTTCATCAATTTTCCTCCTTTCTTCTAAGAGTTCTTTTTTATTTTTGGAGCAAAAAGATTAAAAACTTCACTCGTACTTTTATTATACTCCAATTATTTTTTTTTTGCAAATTTTATTCTTTAGTTTAAAATTTCACTTTTTCTTGATTTTATTGACTTTGTATCATAATCAAGTCTTTTTATTTAGATATTTTAATCTATTTTTCAATAAAATAACACAATGTTTTATTAATACAAAAATAATTATTGTTTAATTTTTTTAAAATAATTATTCAAAATAATCGAGAGTTTATAATTTGTCGCTCCAATCCCAGTAAATAAAAGATTTGTCAGTACATGCCCCACAAAATATCTCTGGCTGACTTTTCCAACAATAAACATTCCGATGCAAAAAACTAAAAGTCTTTTCCAAAGCTCAAAATTTCCACGTAATTTTGGATTATTTTTAAAGTACAAAATCTTATTTATTCCCGAAATAAGAAGCCTAACATTTATTAATGAAATTATTCCTCCCACAAAAAATCCAAAGTAAAGTTCTACAATTTTAAAAACAAGTCCAATAAAAAATACAATTATTGTAATATAAATTGAAAGTTTATAATTTTTTCTTATTTCACAAGGCATATTTTCAAACATTTTTACTCCTCACTTTATATTATTAATTTGTTTAATTAAAGACCAATAACCTGAAACCGCGCCAATCACAAGAAATATAACTAAAACTATCGGCTGATCAGTTTTAAATAAAAACTTTTTTAAAAGCATATAAAATCCTAACATAAGAAGTACTGGCACGGATAAAGTATAAACCATATTTGTAGCTAGTGCAAAATATTTTATAAGTTTATTATTTCTTTTTCGATTTTTTTTCTCATTTTCATTGTGCCGTCCAAGTTTTTTTTCAATTTCATAAATTCTTTCTTTTCTTTTTTCTTCTTCATCAATATTTTTTTTGTCTGTATTTTTTTCATTTATATTAAAATTTTTTTTATTTTCTGACATATTTACTTTTCTCCTAACTTATATTTTTTTTAATACAAAAAATATTCGGCTCTCCCCAAATTCAGGATTACTCGCCGTGTCAAATATTTCAAATCCATTTTTTTGAGCAGTTTTAATTATCCACTTCGGATCATAAATAAATTTGTACTGAATATCGTTGTATTTTCTAAATAAATTATCATTGGAATTTTCCCTGACAAACAAATCTATTTCCACAAGATGTTTTCTTTGCGAAAGTTTTTCGTGACGCCAAATACTCGTATATTCAGGCTCTTCATCCAAAAATATATCATTTTCAAAAATTTCAGAAAAAATATCTTTCGTGACGGCATCAAAAATCAGAAATCCATCTTTTTTCAAATTTTTAGAACATTTTTCCAAAAACTTTTCAAATTCGCTTCCATTTTTCAAATAATTTACTGTGTCAAAATTACAAATAATATTGTCAACTTGGCAAATTTCTCCATTTTTAAAAGTACTCTCAAAATCTATAATATTTTCTTTTATAAGTTTAAAGTCGCAATTTTCAAGTTTTTTATCAGCTATTTTTTTCTCCGCAATGTCCAACATTTTCTCTGACAAATCAACTCCAGTCACTGAAAATCCATCTCTCAAAAATCGAACTGAAAACTCCCCAGTTCCACATCCCAAATCCAGCAAAGTTCCTTTTTCCCTAATAAAACTCCTAAGAAAATTATACCAGCTGTCATAATCTACGTGTTTCATGAATATATCATAAATTTCCGCAAATTTTTTATGTTCCATATTTCTCACCTTTCTTTTCTCTCTTTAATTTTAGTTATATTATAACACAAAATTTTAGCAAAAAACACATTGATAATAATATAAATTATTATTAAGAAACATATTATACGAAAAAATCATCTGAATTTTTATTCGACTTTTTTTATTTTAAAATTAATTAAAATATACTAAAACATATTAAAAAGATAAAAAATGAGGCTCAAGTGCTGCCATTACTTTGGCACCGTAAATTTACAGCCTAGCTATCTATTTGGATTTAAGCTTAGATATTCACAATTGAAAATTCAAAATTTATTTTAAGGAATTGAAAGTTTTTTAATGTTAATAATCCTGTATTAATACACTATAGAATAATAACATTTAATATTTTAATTTTAAATTAATATTTATAAATTATATAATCCATATAAAAAAGTATATTTATAATTTAAGAATAGAATAAAATATACCTTGCTTATTTTTTATAAATATATTAGAATTTGTTAAAATAAAAAATAAGGAAAAAGGAGGAGATTAATGAGTAATATTGAAAACAAGACACTTTGTTTAAATATTGCTAATTTAGAAGAATTTAAGCAAAAAATAAAAAATAAGTTCTGTATAGATGAATTTGATATTTTAGATGAAAATATAATTAAAATACAGACTAAAAATTTGGCTTTTGGAGTTTATTTTCTTAAGAATAAAAAAAGAAATGGGGAGTTTGTAGTAATAAAAACTGACAAGATGATAGATTGTGGGGAATTTGAAATATTCTCAGAAAAGAAAAATTTTTATTCGGATTTATATTTCTTGATTTTCCACTCAACTGAAAAAGAAAAATACGAACATTTTGAAATACTTTTACAAAAAATCAGTGATGATATTTTAAGAAAAATATTGAAAAAATTAAAAACAAAAAATATGTAATTTAAAAATTAAATATTTAATCTTAATTAATTTAAAAAGGATTAACTTTTTCATAGAATATAAGTTAATCCTTATTTATTTTAGCAATTATTATAATTTTTTTTATATTTTATGTTATACTTTGTTCATAAATTAAGAGAAAGAAAAAAGAAAAGAAAATATATATAATACTGTTAGGGTCTGTTCCATATATTTAGTAATTCTAACTACTTTATGAGGCAACTTCATCTTTTTTTCTTTAAAAATATGAATTTAATTTTTCTATAAATAAAAAAAATGCACCTCCAAATCTTCCAATTTCACATCTTCCGCTTCTTTGCTACATTTTTTATTTTGTAATTATTTTACACTTTTTCAAAATTAATAAAACAATTAAAATAATTTCGACTTTTATATTAAATAAAATCTATTTTTCATCTACTTTTTTCTTTAACAATCCTAGCAATATTGCTGATATAATCGCACCAACTATAACTGCGAATAAATACAAGAAGAAACCGTTTCCACCATTTGCAGTCTTACTTAATCCCATTACTAAAATTCCGCCATGTGGTGCTGGTATTTTAACTCTGAATAATCCAATTAAAGCTCCTGCCACTGCTGAACCTACAATACTTGCAGGTATTACTCTTGTAGGATCTGCTGCCGCATAAGGAATTGCACCTTCCGTAATAAATGAGAATCCCATAATGTAGTTTGTAAGTCCTGCTTCTCTTTCTTGTGCAGTAAATTTATCTTTAAATAGTGTAGATGCCAATGCAATTGCTATTGGTGGAACCATTCCTCCAGCCATGACTGCCGCCATTGAGAAAGTTCCTCCCGAAGTCATTGTTGCTGCTGTCAATGTTCCTGTTCCAAATACATATGCTACTTTATTTATAGGTCCACCCATGTCTACTGACATCATTCCACCTAATATTGCTCCTAATAATATTGCACTTGCTCCTTGCATTGAAGCCAAACCATTATTTAACCAAACATTTATGAAAGTAGCTATCGGATTAACAACTACCCACATTATTGTTCCTGTTATTAATACTGATAATACTGGATATAATAAAATCATTTTTAATCCATTTAATGATCTTGGCAATCCTGACAATACTTTTACTAAAATTTTAACTACTACACCTGCTAAAAATCCACCAATTAATGCACCAATAAATCCTGAAACTGGACCATCTTTTACTATTGGCTGAGTTGCTAAGAATCCTGCAACAAGTCCTGGAGTTAACGCAGCTCTTTCACTCATACTAAACGCTATGTATCCACCTAAAATTGGCAAGAACAATCCAAATGCCGCTTTTCCAACTGTCATCAACAATTTCGCCATTGCATTTGTTGTACCAAAATTAGATCCTGCATTTGCATGGCCTGTCAACGTATCAACCAAAAACGCCAATGCAATCAAAATTCCTCCACTTATTACCAACGGCAACATATAAGAAACTCCACTTAATAAGTGTTTGTAAAGTCCTTTTTTCTCACTTGAAGCCTCTTCACCTGAAGAAGCTTCCGAAGAACCACTCGCATGGAAAATAGGTGCTTTTCCATCTAAGACTTGTTGAATTAACGCTTTTGCATTATTAATTCCTTCTTTTGCTTCCACTTGAATTAATGGTTTTCCATCAAATCTATCCACTTCAATATTTCTATTTATCGCTAAAATAACACCTTTTGCTTTCTTGATGTCATCGCTTGTCAAAACATCTTTTCTACCGTCTGCTCCATTTGTTTCTACTTTTATTTTTACTCCCATTTCTTCAGCTGCTTTTTTCAAGGCTGCCGCTGCCATATATGTATGCGCAATCCCTGTTGGACAAGCTGTTGCTGCAATAATGTAAGGTTCGTCATCTGAAGACGAAGAGTTAGCTACCGATGCCGGCGCTTTTTTCACCTCTTCTTTTTTAGCTTCATCTGGGAATTTTTCCGCTTCTGTTTTATTAATAATATCTAAAACTGCATCTGCTGTTGGAGCTTTTTCCAAAGCTTCTTTAAAATCATCATCCAATAATAACTGTGAAAGTCTAGCTAATGTCTCAATATGAGTATTATTCGCTCCATCTGGTGCTGCAATCATAAAGAACAATGTTGCAGGTTCTCCGTCCAATGAATCGTAGTCAATTCCACTCATTTTTCTTCCCATCGCAAGAGCTGGTTCTTTTACAAATTCCGTCTTTGCATGAGGAATAGCAATCCCTTCTCCAATTCCTGTTGAACTTTGTTCTTCTCTTGCTTCAAGCGCTTTTACATATCCATCGTAATCATTTAAAACACCTGTTTTTTCGTGAAGTCTTGCTAATTCCCTTATAACACTTGGCTTATCACTTGATTTTATGTCAAGATTTATTCTATCTTTTATTAATAAGTCTGATATTCTCATATCTTTCCACCTTTCATATTTTTATTTTTAAATTTTATAATTTTTCTTTTAAAATCTCAATTTCACTATATAACTTATCAACTAAATCTTTTTCTGCCATTCCATAAGAATAAGCTGTTGCGCTTCCTGAAGCAACTGCTAATTTAAAAGCATCTTCTATAGTCATTCCTTTGACAAATCCTGCCACAAATCCAGCTACCATTGAATCTCCAGCACCAATCGAATTAATCAATTTTCCTTTTGGAACACTCGCTTCTAAAACAAAATCTTTGTTTACAAGCAAAGCTCCATCTCCACCACGAGATAAAATCACATTTTTTACCCCTCTGTCCAAGAAATATTTACATTTTTCAACGATTTCCTGTTTAGTTTTCAATTTTTCACCAAACATATCTCTCAATTCATGGATATTCGGTTTGACGAAAAGATTGTTATGAATGTTGTCCTGCAATAAGTTTCCTCTCGTATCAAGCACTATTTCCACATTCGCTTTTACATTTCCTGACAATTCTTTATAAATCTTGCTGCTAATTGATGAAGGAATACTTCCAGACAGCACTAAAATATCTCCATCTTTTAAATCTGACATTTTTTTCACTAATTCCTGTAATTTCTCATCTGTTATTTTTGGTGAAACTCCAGTTAATTCTGTTTCTTTATCATTTCCATTAACTTTTACGTTAATTCTTGTGATTCCGTCTAGTTTTACAAATTCTGATTTTATTCCATCTTTTTGCAAATTTTCTACAATGAAATCTCCTACAAATCCCGCAACATACCCTAATGCTGTAGATTCAATTCCTAAATTTTTCAAAACTTTTGAAACATTTATTCCTTTTCCACCTGCTCTATAGTTTACTTTTTTCGCAAGGTTCAAATTTTCTGCTTCCAATTCATTTTCCAAATACATGTCGTAATCCAATGCAGGATTTAATGTCAATGTGTAAATCATCTTTTCCTCCTCAAATTTTTTTAAATTATTAATTTTTTTTCTTTTTAAATATCCGATACTTTATAACTCTTTTGTCTGAAATTAAAATATAAATTTCATCTTCGATTATACATATCTTTCGTATTTCACTATCTGCAACTTTTTTTTCTATTAATATTTTAAACTCTTCATCGGTAATTAGCATCGTTCCATCAACTAATCCAATAAAAAACTTTCCTTCGTTTTCTTCAATATAATTAATTTTTGCATTTGCTACTTTTATAGAATTGTACAATTCTTTATCTAGAATATTCCAAATTTCTATTTCGCCATCTTCTGTTCCAGCAAAATATTTTAGTCCGACTATTTTAGAATAGGTGTGATCATTTTCTGTTTTTATTTCAAATATTTTTTTTAATTTATTTTCAAAAATGTAGATTATATTATTTTCTTTTTCTTCTTCTCTAAATTTAATTATAACATTTTCGCCACTTGTAAAAATATCATAATTTCCAGTTTTTTTATTTTTATTTATTTTTGTAAAAATTAATTCTTCTGTGTCAACATCATAGGAAAATAATATATTATTTTCAATATATACAATTCTTCCGCTCGTTATAAAATTCATAGCCGTGACTAATTTATCTGTTTCAAAGACAAGCGCTTTTATTCTTTTTTTATTTCCATCACATTTATAAACTTTTCCATTTGGAGTTGACACAAAAAATATGCTTGATACAAACAATTGATTTTTTTCTTTTATATATTTTATAATTTTACTATTTTTTACTTTTCCGCCGCTTTCTTTTTCAAATATTCCTTTTTTAAAAAAAATTAACTTTTCACCAGTTGTAATAATTCTTTTATTTATGGGTTCCACACCAAAATCATTAACTTTTGTATTATACATTATATCTTCTTCTAAAATTATATTCATTTTATTACTTTCCTAAGTATTCTTTTAATAAACAATATCTTCCGTTGGTCCATATCCATTTTTTTGGAATAGATCAACTACATTGTTATTCATTTTAGAAAAAATTTCACTGTTGTAATACATCTTCCAATCCCCATCATGTTTAGTTGTATCTAAAATATATTTGAAAAACATAAATGTATCATTTTGCTTAGCGTCGTAAATATATAATCTGTATGTATAAAACTGAGGCTTATCTTTTAACTCTCTTGATGAAATATTACTTGGCAGTAATTTTGCAATATCACCTTCAAAATCTAGCAAGATATTCATAATATTTTCATAAGTTAATTCTTTTTTTTCTTTTTCATTGTACAAAAGTCCAATTTCTAAATTTCCAGTTCCGATATAGTAAGTCAAAAAATCATTGTCAATGTCACAATAGACATTTCCTTTTAAATTTGTGCTATTAATCAAATCTATTTCTTTTTTTACATAAAAATTAGGATTTTTAATCCAATGGCAAGTTCCCGAAAAAGAAATCCCAGAGATTAGCAATGCCAACGAAAATACAAACTTTTTCATTATAAAACTCTCCTTATAACACCAGGAATAAAATTTTTGCTTTTTTTATTTTTTTAGCATAAATATATAGCTTATCCTTTAATTCATAAGAAATTTTACCATATTTTTTAATTAATTACAAGGGAAGAAATTAGTAAATAAAATTTGCAATTAAATGAAAAAAGATATAAAATAGATTGTATAAAAATTTTAAAAAGAAGGGAAAATACTATGATTGTCGGTATTACAGGAGGAATTGGAAGTGGAAAAAGCACTGTCAGTCGAATTTTGAGAGATAAAGGGTTTTATTTTGTCGATTTAGACACGATTTCTCACGAAGTCATTCAAGATCCAGGAATAAAAACAGAAATTTTTAAAAATTTTGGAAGTGAAATTTTTGACAAAGAAGAGATTTCACGAAAAAAATTGGGAAAAATTGTTTTTGAGAATAAAAAAAAATTGAAAAAATTAAATTCCATTATGCATCCTGAAATCTTGAAAAGAATGCGAAAAAAAATTAATGAAAGCAAAAAAAATCTTGTGTTTGTGGAAATTCAGCTGCTTTTTGAAGTTGGATGGGAGAATGAATTTGATTTAATTTTACTCGTTTGGGCTGATAAAAATACTCAAATTAAGAGAGTTTTGGCTAGAGATAAGCGGAGTGAAAATGAAACGGAAAATATAATAAATTCTCAAATTTCTTTGGATGAAAAAATAAAAAAAAGCGATTATGTCATTGAAAATAACAACGATAATTTAGAAGATTTAAAAAATAAAATAGATGATTTTATTAATTTTTTGGAAACTAAACTAAATTTTGAAAAAAAAGAGGTGTAAAATGAAAAAAATAATATTATTTATTACTTTGGCTATTTTAGCTGGTTTAGCTGGTTTTATAGCTTGGCTTTCTGTGCCGTTTAATATTCTTATAATAGGAAGTGACGCTTATGCAAATCAGCCAACAAAAGGTTCAAGAAGCGACGGTTTAATTCTTGTTAGAGTTGTGCCGCTTACAGCTCAAATTAAAATGGTTTCAATTCCTAGAGATTCTTATGCCGAAATTCCTTGCGAAAACTATAAGATGGATAAAATTACGCACTCTCACGCTTTTGGAGGAACTCCTTGTACTGTGGAAGCTGTGGAAAAATTGCTTGATGTAAAAGTTGATTATCACATTTTATTCAGATTTGAAAATGTTATGGACATCACAACGATGATTGACGGAGTTGACGTTGTTGCAAATCACACTTTTAATCAAGACTATTTTGATCAGGAAGTTTTTCACTTTAACAAAGGGCAAGTTTATAACTTAAAAGGACGACAAGCACTTGCTTATACAAGACATAGAAAAAGTGACACTGCTTTTAAGCGGGATGAAAGACAAAGACAGGTCATTCAAGGAATTGTGCAAAAACTTTCAGCTCCTTCAGGATGGAAATACATTCCAAAAGTTTTGGACTACACGAAAAAAAATATGGAAATTGAAGTAAATCCTATAAAAGCTCTAAGCGCTGCACCTGCAATTTTATTGCATCATCCAATTGAACAGCATGAACTTCAGGGAGACGGACGAATGATTAATGGTGTTTATTACTATATTTTAAACGATAATTCACTAAACGACATAATTTATGATTTTCAAAATTAAAGAAATTTTTTAAAGAAATTTTTTTAAATTATTATTTTATAAAAATACAACTTTTGTGATATAATAATAATAAAATTTTTATAAAATCAAAGAAAGGAAAAAAATGGAAATTAAAAAAGCTGAATTTATAAAATCCGCTGTCTATGCAAATGAATATCCAAAATTCAACAATTTTACAGAATTTTCTTTTATTGGGCGTTCAAATGTTGGAAAATCTTCTTTGATAAATTCTTTGACAAAGCGGAAAAACCTTGCCAGAACAAGTAAAACTCCTGGAAGAACACAATTAATTAACTATTTTTTGATAAATGATAAAATTCATTTTGTTGATTTGCCAGGTTATGGATTTGCAAAAGTTCCTCAAGCTGTTAAAAAAAATTGGGGAAAAATTATAGAAGATTATTTAACTTCAGATAGAAAAAAAATTGTGTTTTTGCTTTTGGATTTGAGAAGAATTCCGTCAAATGAAGATATGGAGATGTTAAAGTGGCTGGAACACTTTGAAATAGAATATTATATAATTTTTACAAAATCCGATAAATTGTCAAATAACGAAAAATTTAAGCAGTTAAAAGAAATTAAGAAAAAGCTCGTCTTTGACAATGAAGATGTATTTTTTTATTCTTCACTAAAAAATACTGGACGGGAAGAACTTCTCAAATTTATCGAAGAAAAAACTCAAAATTACGAATAAAAATTTCAAAAAAATATTTCTCTAAAATCTAGGTGGGGTTTGTAAAAATTTTTGTGTAAACCTCTAAATAATATATGGTAAAATAACTATATAATATTTGGAGGTTTTTGTTATGGCTGAAAAGAAAATTGACACAGATTCTTTCCCTTTATGCTAAAGGGATGAGCAACAGAGACATTATGGTGAACACCAAACTTCCATTAAAAACATACGAAGATTTGAAGGCTTTTAAATTATTTTTACTTGATACAGGACTTCTTACTCGTATGACAGGTTTAAATCAAAAAAAAATTTTGAATGTTTCGGATTCTACGGCGAGAAGATTTTTGAATAAACTTGTGAAAGGTGGGATTTTGGAGGCGTTTGGAGAGAAGAAAGGGAGAAAATATAAGAAAAAATAAAATTTAAATTTTTAAATATTTAAGAATTATAAAAAATTATGATAATTCAAGAATAAATTAATTAATATAAACAGGATGAGATAAAATGGATGTAAGTATAATTATAATTACTTGGGATGAAAATTATTATGATAGTTGCTATGAGGATTATCTTCAAATTATGAAAAATAATGAAATCATTTATTATGGATACTGTTATGAATTAGTTTCCTATAATGAAGAAGCACGATATAAGTTTGTGTTTGAATTTAATTATGGGGATATAAAAAATAAATGTGATACGGGTATAGTAAATTTGAGAATAATTTTTTGATGGTTCCATATCGAGAAAAGATTTATCAGTACGATTATAAGTATTTACCTTTAAAATTTACTGAACATCAGTTATTAAGGTTGATGTCTAAAGAAGAAATAAGTTTAATAAATAAAATTTCTTGTTCAGATATTTTGTTACAGTGGTTAGGGTTAAGTAATTTTAAAGGATATTTTGATACATTTGAAGAATATAAAAAACAATTATTTTATGATATATATTTTGTTGATATAGATAAATTAGATGATAATATTGAAAATTTTTTTAAAGAAGTATCAAAACTAAGAAATAGAGAAATAGTAAAAATTTTAAAAAATGATTTTGAAATTGTTACGGCTTATTTGAATATGGGAAAAATTTGGGAAGCATTTTTGAAAAAGGATGATAAAATATATTTGAATACAGGACTGGATGTAAGCATAGATATAACAGATATTGCAGAGAAGTATTATAAAAAATCTTAAAATCAATTGCTTTTAAAACGGATAAAAGATATAATTAAATAAAAAAGAAAGGGAGAAAGTATTGAAAGAAATAGTAAAATATGGAGATAAATTATATGGAAATAAAATATTCAAAATTTGAAATTAATATGTGGGATATATTTTTTCTAGTAATATGTTTAAGTCATTTATTAGGAGGAATTGATATTTTATTTAATAAAAAAGAAAAGGTTGGAATAATTTTTTTGGTTATTGGAATAAGTTATTTTGTAAACAGATTTCTTTTGGTAATGATTATTAAAAATAAGATGAAATTTGATTTTTCTGATTATAAAGTGAAAATAAAAGGTTTATTTTTTGAGAAAATTATTGAATATAGTGATATAAAAAAATTGATAGTGAGAAAAAATATGTTAGGATCGTATGATATTCTTTTAAACTTCGACAGCTCAATAAATATTTATAAGTATTTCTGTAATTTAATAATCGATGTTTCAATAGAAAGTAATCATAAAAAAAGTTATGTTTTTTGTGATATAAAAAATAAAGATGAAATTTTGGAATATTTGTTGGAGAAAATAGGTTATCCAAAAAAAGAAATTCGTGAAAAAGTGAATGGAGAAAAATTATATGTGAAATATTCAATTTTTGAAAGATTTCATATGTTGTGTTGTTCAATATTTAGCATAGTATCAATTTTTTCGGTTGGAGTTGCTTGGGGGGATTTAGAATTAATGATTGAACTATTTGTAATAATAATATTATTACTAGTGATGACTATGATAAAATTTTTTAGAAAAGATTATATTATGAAAAGATATAGTAATTACAGTATATCAATATTTGAAAGGAAAAAAGGAATTTATATTGTAGACAGTTTTTTAGAAACAGATGAAAAAGTAGTGATTAATTATGAAAATTATTTTTATAAAAGGAATTATTATTATTTTCAAAATAATATTATGCCTAAAAATTATAAAAAATATGATAATTAAAATTATAAAAACAATGATTTACAGGAATGAATAAAGTTATCAGATTATTTATCATACCTGGCGGTGTTGGAGATTGGTTAAAAATAAAATGAAGAAAAGAAGGAGAAATTTATGAAATATGTAGCAATTGATGGGCAAGATGAAAAAGGGTTTGAGGAATATATTGAAAGTTTGAAAAAAAGTGGAATGGAACTTTCAGAAGAAGAAATACAGGAAATAAAGAATGATATTAACGATCAAGTAGCCTTTTGTCTAATGAATAATGATAAAAAATTTGATGAAATTTTTGAAAAAGTATCTGAAATTAATGAAGAAGCCTATTTAAATGGCTATGGATGGGCGGCTTTAATTGAAAGTTATTTGGAGAATAATTATCCAGAACTTTATGAAGATTATGATTCTGATCCTGAAGCTGGGGGATATGTTGGACGCTATTTTGGAAATACTAAGGAAAACTGGGAAAAAATTCGGAAAGTGGCTGAAATAGTTGAGGATTTGATTGAAAATGAAGAAAAAATTTATAAATATATTGAAGAAAATGGAGATGACATTTTCTGGGATTCATTTTAGATGAAAATTGAAGTTAGGAAAACTGAAAATGGTATTTAATATAAATGATAATGGCGAAATTGAGGATTTTGAAGTTGATTGGCTTGGGAAAAAAGTGTATGTGTCAATGGAAGAAGCTGAAATTTATAATAAGGAATTGGAAAAACAGATGTCTCTTATTCTTGATAATGTAGAAGAATGGGATGTCAAAATAAAGAATAGCATTGTAAAAAAATATTTAGGTATGGCGAACAGCCGTTTAAAAGAGAATAAATTGTCTGTTCCACTGGAGAAGGTTATTCAAAAATTGGGAAATAGCTTAACTAAATACGATGTAGAAAATGCTAGAAATGGAATTATTACAGAAAACTTTTTCTTTCAAAATTTAATAATTGATGAAATAATGCCATATTCTATTAGTCAATTTAGTGTGTGGGCTTACGATGAAGTACTTTTTGATGGATATATGTTTATAACTGACGCTGAGATTTATGAGAAAGTTGTTTTTGATGATTTGACAAATATTTATAAAAAATCATAATTTTGGAAAGGAATTATCACAATGAAGAATAGGGATTACATTGAAGGTTTTATTGAAGGTGTCTTAATGTGCTGGAATGATGGGATGAAGGTTTGTCCTGAATATACGGCAATATATATTGATACATTTTTTATTGACAATGATAAAAATAATGATTTGAATGAAATAATAAAGAAAAAATTATTGCAATATTATGAAAGTAGTTCATCTGAGAAAAAAGATGATAATACTAGAAAAAAATTGGAAAAATTGAATATTGTTTTCAAAAAAAATAGAAAATATGAAAAATTGATAAAACAAAATGAAACAAAAGCTGGTTACGATAGAATTTCTGAATTTATTAAATTGCAAACAGAATTTACTGTTGAGGAAATAATTGAAAATTTAGAAAACAAAGCAGATAAAAAGGAACAATACTGGAATGTAAGACGTTTTTTTTATCAAATAACACATTGGTTTGGTGAGCCTGTAAATTTTTATGTAGCGATAAAGAAATATGAAGCTATTTTAAGTGAATTTTATGCATACAATGTTTTTTCAGCAGGAATAATACGGTACAAAGAACATTTATTAATGATTGTTTATGGCTCTGATGAATAAAAGAAAAAAGCAGGGAATTTATTTGCCTTTAAAAAACATAAAAGGTATAATATTATTAAATAAAAAAGAAAGGAAGATAAGAAAATGAAAAAAATAGAAAGAATAACAATAATAGTTTTAGACAGTGTTGGAGCAGGAGAATTGCCTGATGCGAATTTATTTGATGACTGTGGATCAAATACTTTAGGGAATATGGCGAAAGCTCATGGTGGAATGAGTTTGCCTAATATGGGTAAATTAGGACTTGGAAATATTACTGAGATTGAAGGGACTCCAGCTGTGGAAAATTCTGAAGGGGCCTATGGAAGAGCGATTGAGGTGTCGCAAGGAAAGGATTCTACAACTGGGCATTGGGAGATGGCTGGTGTGCCGCTAGAAAGACCGTTTTCAAATTATAAAAATGGATTTTCAGATGAAGTTATAAAGGAATTTGAAAAAAAAACTGGAAGAAAGGTTATGTTAAATAAACCAATTTCAGGGACTGTAGCGATTGACCAATATGGAGAAGAACAAATCAAAACTGGAAATTGGATAGTTTACGGTTCAGCGGATCCTGTGTTTCAAATTGCTGCAAGTGAAGAAATTATACCATTGGAAGAACTGTACAAAGCGTGTGAAATTGCACTTGAAATTTGTAATGAGAAATCACCTGTGGCAAGGGTAATTGCAAGACCTTATGTTGGTAAAAAAGTTGGAGAATTTAAAAGAACTGCGAATAGGCACGACTTTTCGATTGATCCGCCAAAAGAAACAATGCTTGAAAGATTGAAAAAAGCTGGACTTGACGTAATTGGAATTGGAAAAACGAGCGACTTGTTCAATGGAAAAGGAATTACAGACAACAGAAAAGCTAATCAGGATAATCTGGATGGAATTAAGAAAACAATAGCTGCATTGAAGGAAGATACAAAAGGATTGATTTTTACAAATCTAGTTGACTTTGATGCAGTTTATGGGCATAGAAGAAATGTGGAAGGGTATGTAAATGCTTTGATTGAATTTGATAACTGGCTTCCTGAAATCGAAAAGAACTTGAAAGATGATGAAATCTTGATTATCACTGCTGATCACGGAAATGACCCTACATTCAAAGGAACAGACCATACAAGAGAGTATATACCTATAATGATTTGTGGTAAAAATGTTAAGAAGAATGTAAATATTGGAACAAGAAAAACTTTTGCTGATATTGCGGCAACTGTTGAGGAAATTTTATTGGGGACTGAAAAAGAAGGAAGTTTTGCGAAGGAAATAATTAAGTAAATACGAGGAGAATAATATGCTGAAAAAATGGAAATTAGAAGACGATGTAAATGATTATGTAAAAAAACAATTAGAAAGTATAGGATTAAAAAAATTAAAAGATTATAATGTAGAATCAGGTATGTCTGATTTTATGAAAGAGGCTTTAAAAGGTTCAGCAAAAACAAAACATAAGTCACGTTTTGGGAAACCTGATTTTCATTTGGAAAAATATAAAATTCCTGTTATTTTTGAAAGTAAGTTAGGAATAGATAAACTGATTTCTCAAACAAACGACGGTAAAATTAAAGAGGATGATAGATCTATCAGTAACTTCGCAGTAAATGGAGCATTGCATTATGCTACTCAAATGATAGGTAGCAATAAATATAAGGAAGTAATTGCTATTGGTGTTGCAGGGAATAATGAAGAAAATATTATTTTTAATATTTATTATGTGTATGGATCTTCTATGAAATCTATAAAAAATATGGATAATTATAAAATGATAGATTTCTTAGAAAATGAAAAAACTTTTGAAAATTTTTATAAAGATTGTGTTTTAACTGAAGAAGAAAAACATAATATTTTAATTTCTAATAGGACAGAATTAGTGAAACATGCCAAAATCCTTAATAAACTTATGCAGAATCATAATATTACAGCTTCTCAAAGAGTTTTATATGTATCAGGAATGCTTCTTTCAATGCAGGATATTTATAAAGAAGATGGTAAAAAAATAAAAGATGGTTTAATACCAGAGAATCTTAAAGGAGAACAAACTAAAGGAGATAGAGACGGTGAAAAAATTTTTAGGCAAATAGAGAATTTTTTAAATGAAAAAGATATAAAGAAAGAAAAATTGGAACTTATGATGAAATCTTTTGGAGAGATTTCAAAAGATATTCAAAGAGATGAATTAACTGAATTAGATAAAATAATTTCAAAGTTATTAGATAAGGAAGCAAGTGTAAATAAACAGATTTTTACTTATATTTTTTACAATATATATCTTTCTATTGATTCTATGGCAGGTTATCTTGATATTATGGGAGAAATGTATTCTGAATTTTTAAAATACGCTCTCGGAGATGGAAAAGAAATTGGTATAGTATATAGTATTAACACCTCCGTATGTAACAAAAATGATGGCGGAAATACTTGATGTAAATGTGAATAGTCGTGTTATGGATTTGGCAACTGGGAGTGCTGGATTCTTAATTAGTAGCATGGAAATGATGATACAAAATGCTAATGAAATTTATGGAAAAGGTACAACAAAAGCTAATTGTAAAATTGAAGAAATTAAGAAACATCAACTTTTAGGTATTGAACTAAATGCTGAAATGTTTACACTTGCAGCAACTAATATGATACTTCGTGGAGATGGATCAAGTAATATAAAAAAAGGAAATACATTTAAAACATCTCAAAATTTATATGAAAAATTTAAGGCAGATAGATTACTATTAAATCCTCCGTTTAGTTTTGAAGAAAATGGAATGCCGTTTATAAGGTTTGGACTTTCAAAAATGAATATAGGTGGACTTGGAGCAATAATTATTCAAGACAGTGCTGGTAGTGGGAAAGCAATAAAAAGTAATAAAGAAATATTAAAATATAATACACTTGTTGCTAGCATAAAAATGCCAGGAGATTTGTTTATTCCTATGGCAGGAGTTCCAACAAGTATTTATGTCTTTAAGGTAGGCATACCTCATGATTACGAAAAAACTGTTAAATTTATTGATTTCAGAAATGATGGTTATAAAAGAACTGTACGAGGGTTATATGAGATAGATAATCCAACTATTCGTTATAGAGATATAATAAAAATTTATAAAGCAGGAAAAAATGCAAAAGTTGACGCTAGACTTTGGGATTTAGAAGAGGTTTATATTGAAGATTTCATTACTAAAAGTGGAACTGACTGGAACTTTGAACAACATAAAATTATAGACACAAAACCGACATTAGAAGATTTTAAAAAGACGGTTCGAGATTATTTATCTTGGGAAGTATCAAATCTTTTGAAAAAAGAAAATAAAGAAGATGATGAACTGGGAAAATAGATACCCACTTGGCTAAAAAATTAGAAGAAGTTAAGTGGGATAAATTTGAATTACATAGGTTATTTGAATCTCTTAATGGTGATACAGATATACAAAAAAAGCATATTAATGGTTTAGGATATTATGTTGTTACTTCAGGAATACTAAATAATGGAATTCTCGGACAAACAGATATCAGTTCTAAAATTTTTGATGAAAATACAATAACTGTAGATATGTTTGGTAATGCTTTTTTCAGAAATTTTAAATATAAATTGGTAACGCATGCAAGAGTATTTTCTTTAAAACCATTAATAAGTATTAAACCGGAACAAGGAATATTTTTAGCAAACAGTCTCAAGTTTTTGAGTTTAAAGTATGGTTATGAAAATATGTGTTCATGGGAAAAAATCAAAAATGAAAAAATACAATTACCTGTCAAAAATGATGGCTCAATCGATTTTGAGTTCATGACAAGCTTTATATCCGATCTGGAGGCTCGTCAAATATCCGAGCTGGAGGCTTACTTAGTAACTACAGGATTATCGGACTATGTCTTAAACTCTGAAGAGGAGAAGATTTTGGAAATTTTTAGAAAAGATGAAATCGAATGGAAAGAGTTTAAAATAAGAGATTTATTTGAAGTAAATTCTTATAAAAAAAGATTTGATGCAAATAAAGTTAATATTTTAGAAAAAGGACATCCTTATGTTGTTAGAACAGCTTTAAATAATGGAATTCGAGGTTACTTAGAAGAAGATGAAAAATTTTTAAATGATGGAAATACAATATCATTTGGTCAAGATACAGCAACAATGTTTTATCAAGAAGAGCCATATTTTACAGGAGATAAGATTAAAATTATAAAATCAAAATACGAAAGATTTAATAAATTAAATGCACTTTTTTTTGTAAGTACAATGATAAAATCTTTTAGTTCGTTTACTTGGGGAAGTTCTAGTTTTAATGTGGATATTATTAAAAAACAAAAGATAAATTTACCAGTAAAAGGTAAAGAAGTAGATTTTGATTTTATGGAAATATTAATTTCTGCAATTCAAAAAATAATTATAAAAGATGTTGTGCTGTATTCAAATAAAAAAATAGAAGCAACAAAAAAATTAGTTTTTAAATAAATAATTTAAAATATAAAAATTTTATGGGGGATTTTATGGAAAAAAAAGCAATACCAATAGGAATTGAAAATTTTGAAGATATAATAAAAGATAATTATTATTATGTAGATAAGTCAATGTTAATAGAGGATATTCTTGTAAATAGAGCTGCTGTGACACTTTTTACAAGACCGAGAAGATTTGGAAAAACGCTTAATATGTCGATGATTAAGTATTTTTTTGATGTGAGAAATAAGGATGAAAATAGGAAACTTTTTGAAGGATTGAAGATATTTGGTAGTGAATATATGAGAGAGCAGGGGAAATATCCTGTTATTTTTGTTTCGTTGAAGGATTTAAGAGGGGATACTTGGGAAGGTACTTTTGAAAATTTAAAATCTTTTATTTCTGATTTGTATGCTGAATTTGAAGATATGAGAGAAATAATGAATAAACGAGATAAAATAAAATTTGATAAAATATTTTATGAAGAGGAAAAAGGAGATTATGAAACATCTTTAAAATTATTATCAAATTATATTTACAAATATTATGGAAAAAAAGTAATAATTTTAATTGACGAATATGATGCACCAATAATTAATGCTTTTGATAAAGGTTATTACAATGAAGCAATAAATTTTTTTCAAGTATTTTATAGCTCGGCATTAAAAACTAATGATTCTTTAAAATATGGGATTTTGACTGGGATAACTCGGATTATAAAGGAAGGAATTTTTTCTGGTTTGAATAACCTTTATGTGAACACGATACTTAGTAAAAATTATTCAGAATATTTTGGACTTCTTGAAAGTGAAGTAATTGAAATGCTAGATTATTTTCAAATGAAGTATAAAACAAAGGAAGTTAAAGATTGGTACAATGGATATCAATTTGGAGATAAGGAAATTTATAATCCTTGGTCAATTATTAATTACATAAAAGAAAAAGAATTGAAAGCATATTGGGCAAATGTTTCTGGAAATACACTTTTAGAAAATATGTTAGATCAAGCGGGAGAAGATGTTTATACAGATTTAAAGCGATTTACTGATGGAGAAAGTATTGAAAAGTATATTTCAGATGGGACAACAATAAAAAGTCTTTTGAGTAATGATGATGAAATATGGCAATTGTTTTTGTATAGTGGATATTTGACGAAAGCTAAAGAACAAATTGAAATTGATGAAACTTCAGAATATACAAATATTTATAATTTAAAAATTCCAAATAAGGAAATTAGAAAATATTTTGGGAATATGTTTTTAAATAGATTTTTTGGAACAGAATTGAAAACAAGTATTTTGATAAAAGCATTGGAAGGTGGAGATATTAAGAAATTTGAAAAGACATTAGGTGAAATAATGGTAAATATGCTTAGTCATTTTGATTTGGATAGTGAAATGGAGAAAATTTATCAAGTGTTTATGATAGGTCTTGTAGGATTTTTGATGGGAAAATATGAAATTATTTCAAATAATGAGAGTGGATATGGAAGATATGATCTTGCGATGATTCCAATAAAAAGTAATGAAAAAGCATATTTGATGGAATTTAAAATTTCTAAAACTGAAAAAAGCATGACTTTAAAGGCAGAAGAAGCTCTAAAACAGATTGATGAGAAAAAATATGACACGAGATTAAAGGCTAGAGGAATAAAAAATATTTTAAAGATTGGAATAGCATTTTATGGGAAGAAAGTGAAAGTTTTTAGTAAATAAATTAGATTAAGAAGTAATAAATAGGCGATATATATATGAAATCAAAAAAATTTTCAATAAATTTTATTCATAGACCAGAAATTTTTTATGAAGCTTTTGAATTGGAACTAAAAATTGAAGGAAAAAATATTTGTGAATTTACAGTTGATGGGAAAATAGAAAAGGATACAGCAAATTTAATATTTTTATCGGATTGGTTTGAGAATAATTTAAAATTTATTTTAAGTGAAGAAGATAAGTTTCCATATAAAATAAAAGGAAATTGTGGAATTGAAATAAGAGAAAAAGCATATGAAATGGGAAATAATAATCACGAAGAGATAGAATGGTTTGAAAAAATTCATGAATGGAGTGAACGGCATTTATGGACTTTTTCAGGAATTGAAATGGTGTATCCTGATGTAATGTTTAGAAAAATTAATGATAAAATAGAAGTTTCTTGGGATAGTACAAATAAATATAGAGATGATATGACATATAAAATTGAATTTACTAATTTAAAAGGAAAATCTTTTATTAAAATCGAAGAATTTAAAAAGGAAATATTGAAATTTATTGAAAAAACAAAAAAAATTTATAAAATTATAACGGATAAAATGAAATCAATTTTTTATGGAGAGTATTTTAATAGTGAATATTTATACAAGAGAGAAGAAAGAAATAATTTACAGGAAAATTTTTTAAAAGAAATAAATAATTTAGGTTATAATTTTAATACAATTTATGACTTAATTCTTTTAGAAAAAAAACATAAAAATGTGATTCCAATTTTTAAAAAATATTTAAAATTATTTGATTTAGATACAAGAAAAAATTTAGTTAGATTTTTAGGTGTAAAAGGATTTGATGAAATAATTCCGTTTTTGGAAAATGAATTTTTAGAAAATAGAGATAAGGAATATAGAGTATCAATAATAAATAGTTTAAGATTAATAGAAAATGATGAGATAGCAAAGGATTAATTAATAAGGAGAAAAATTTTAAGAATAAAAAATTCCATTAATTTATATTCCTGATTACTAATTTTGTCATGATTTTCTAAATTAAATTTTTAATAAAATTTTTATAACATAGGCTAATATTGAAAAATAGCAATTAATTAATAACTTTAAACAGTAGGTGATAATCAGTGAATAAAAATGAAGAAGAAAATAAAGAAGAAGAACAAAAATGGCTAGACTGGGCAATTGAACTTCAAAGTCTAGCACAAGCAGGACTTGCTTATGGAAAAGATAAATTTGATATTGAACGATTCGAGAGAATTAGGGAGATTTCGGCAGAAATGGTGGCACACAAAACTGAGATTTCGGTGGAAAAGGTAAAGAATTTATTTTGTAATGAAGTTGGATATCAGACACCTAAGATTGATGTGAGAGGTGTGATTTTTAAAGATGATAAAATTCTTTTGATTCAGGAAAGTAATGGAAAATGGGCATTTCCAGGTGGATGGGCGGATGTTTATCTTTCTGTGAAGGAAAATGTGTTGAAGGAAGTTAAGGAAGAGGCTGGGATTGAGGCTAATGCCGAGATGATTATAGCTTTGCTTGATGTTACAAAGAATCAAGATAAAAAGATACCGTATGGTATAACGAAAGTATTTGTTTTATGTGAATATTTGAGTGGAAAATTTGAGAAAAATATTGAAACGATTGATAGTAGATATTTTGGGATTGATGAATTGCCTGAATTGGAAGAGAAAAAAATTACAGTTGATCAGATAAAGATGTGCTTTGAGGCGAATAAGAATAAGGATAAATGGAAGGTTGTCTTTGATTAGAGATTTGGATAAAGTTGAAAATGCAAATTTTTTATCACTTGAATGAGTGAATATATATAATATCAGTTAAATTATGTATTTTTAGGGTTTTCTATGGAATTAAAATTTTAAATAATCATAAGATTATTTTATAAAAAATGAACCGGATAAAAAATCCGGCTTTTTTAATTTTGCATTAATTCATTTAAATTTGAAAAAAATGATATAGAAAAATTATTCCCACTCAATCGTAGCTGCAGGCTTAGAAGAAATATCATAAACAATTCTGTTTATACCATTTACATTATTGATAATTTTATTTGCAACATCTCCTAAAAATTCATAAGGCAATTTAGACCAAGTTGCTGTCATAAAATCAATAGTGTTTACAGAACGGATAGCTGCCACATATTCGTAAGTTCTTTGGTCACCCATAACTCCTACAGTTTTAACAGGTAATAAAGTAACGAATGCTTGATCCACTTTTCCATATAATCCTTCTTCCATCAAAGCATTAATGAAAATGTCGTCAGCTTCTTGTAAAATTCTTACTTTTTCAGGTGTAACTTCTCCAATTACTCTAATTCCAAGTCCTGGTCCTGGGAATGGGTGTCTATTAATAATTGTATCAGGTAGTCCCAATTCATGTCCAACTTTTCTAACTTCATCTTTAAACAATTCTTTTAGAGGCTCTAATAGTTCAAATTTCAAGTCTTCTGGCAGTCCTCCAACGTTGTGGTGAGATTTTATCGTATGAGAAGGACCTTTTATTGATTGAGATTCGATAACATCAGGGTAAATTGTACCTTGTGCTAAGAATTTTGCACCTTCTTGACCTTTTAATTTTCTAATTTCTTCATTGAAAACTTCGATAAATTCATGTCCAATGATTTTTCTTTTAGCTTCTGGCTCATCTACACCTTTTAATTTATTTAAAAATCTATCTTTCGCATCAACAAAAACAATATTTAAATTAAAATGTTCTTTATAATATTCTAAAACTTTTTTACCTTCATCTTTTCTAAGAAGTCCAGTATCTACAAACATACAAGTCAATTGTCTTCCAATCGCATTGTTAATCAAAACAGCTGCAACTGAAGAATCTACACCACCTGATAATGCAAGTAAAACATGTTCGTCTCCAACAATTTCTTTAATTGCTTTTGTTTTTTCTTCAATGAAACTTGTAATTTTCCAGTTTCTTTCACATTTACAAATATTGAAAACAAAGTTAGCAATAATTTCAGTTCCACATTCAGAATGAACTACTTCTGGGTGGAATTGTAATGCATAAATTCCATTGTTATTTGTAATTGCAGCGATTGAAGAGTCAGTCTGTGCAATTATTTCAAATCCTTCAGGCAATTCAGTGATATGATCATTGTGACTCATCCAGATGCTAGAAGTTTTTTTAATTTCTTTAAATAAAGGATTTTCTCCGTTTATAACTTCTAAAATAGCTTTTCCAAATTCTCTCGAATCAGCTTTTTCAACTTTTCCACCATTTAAGTGAGTAATTAATTGCATTCCATAACAGATTCCTAAAATAGGTAATCCTAAATCAAAAATGGCTTTATCAACTGTTGGAGCGTCTTCCTCATAAACCGAAGCAGGTCCTCCCGAAAGAATAATTCCTTTTACAGGTTCAGTTCCATTTTTGATTTTTTCTACATCAATTAATGGGACGATTTCACAGTAAACTTCCATTTCTCTAATTCTTCTTGCAATTAATTGAGTATATTGCGACCCGAAGTCAACAATTAAAATTTTCTCTTTTTTTTCGTTCAATTTTTTCACCTCGTAATATTTTTTATTTTATTTAACAATTTTATAAAATTTTTTATTTATTATCATTATTTTTTATATTTTACCATTATTTTTAAATTTTTTCTATTATTTGATAAAAAAATATTTATTTTATTTGAAAAAATAAAATAAAAATGGTATAATAATATTGTTAAAATTTAATTAAAAATAAAAGGGGGATATAATGGCTATAAGTTTATTTAGTTGTAGCTATTTTGGAATAGATACATATATTGTGGAAGTGGAAGTAGATTTGTCACGAGGACTTCCTGTGTTTAATATTGTTGGAATGGGGGATCAGGCAATTTCTGAGAGCAAGGAAAGAATTAGAAGCTGCTTTAAAAATATGGAATTTGAGTTTCCAGTCAGAAGAGTTCTTGTGAATTTATCTCCAGCAAATATTAAAAAAAAAGGAAGTCATTTTGATTTAAGTATTTTTTTAGGAATACTTGCAAATATTGGGAAAATTCCAAATGTTGAAATTTTTAAAAATTATTTGATTTTGGGAGAAATTTCTTTAAATGGTAAAATAAAATCGGTGACTGGAGCAATAAATGCGGCTATTTTGGCAAAAGAAAAAAATTTTTTAGGAGTGATTGTACCATTTGAAAATTACAATGAAGCTAAACTTATTTCGGGAGTTGAAATAGTTCCTGTGCAAAATATACAAGAAGTTTTAGATTTTTTTGAAAAAGAAATAAGTGTGGAAGAATTATGTAAAAATGCGGATGAAAAAAATATTGAGATTTCAAAAAATAAAAATGATGAAATAAAAGAAAAAGATTCTCCGAATGAAGATGAAAAGATAGACTTTTGCGATGTAAAAGGTCAGTTTTTAGCAAAAAGAGCGCTGGAAATTGCCGCTGCTGGAGGACATAATGTATTTTTAATAGGAGATCCTGGTTCAGGAAAGTCGATGCTTGCAAAAAGATTTACTACGATACTTCCCGAGATGACAGAAGAAGAAATAATCGAAACTACAAAAATTTACAGTATTTCAGGGCTTTTGAGTGAAAAAGATCCAATAATTAAAAAAAGACCTTTTCGTGCACCGCATTATTCAGCTACAGAAGTGGCACTTGCAGGAGGTGCAACAAGAGTTGGAGAAATAACCTTGGCGTTAAATGGAGTGTTATTTTTAGATGAAGTTGGAGAATTCGAGGGAAAAACACTAGAAACTTTGCGCCAGCCTTTGGAAGATGGGAAAATAGTTATTTCCAGAGCAAATTTTACGATGACATATCCTGTGAAAAGTATAACAATCACAGCTTCAAATCCTACGCCAAGTGGATATTTTCCTGATAATCCGCTTTGCCACGACAGTCCTTTGGATATAAAAAGATACCAAAAAAAATTTTCAGGACCACTTTTGGACAGAATGGATTTGTATGTAGAAATGCGCCAATTGAAAAAGGAAGAGCTATTTTGTGAAACTTTATCAGAAAAATCTGAAGTTATTCAAAAAAGAGTAATTAAAGCCAGAGAAATTCAAAAAAAGCGATTTAAATCAAATATGTTAAATTATGCAATGACCAAAAGACAAATAAATAAATATTGTAAAATTGATAAAAAAACTCAGGAAATAATGAAAGAAGCGGTTGATAACTTAAAGTTGTCAGCAAGAATGTTTGACAAATTATTAAAAATTTCACGAACGATTGCTGATCTTGCGGGAGAAGAAAATATAAAAAAAGAGCATTTATTAGAAGCACTTAATTATCGAAAAAAATAAAAAATAAAAAAATTAAATGACATAAAAATATAAAAAAGGATAAAAAAATATGAAAATTTATACAAAGTATGGAGATAAAGGATTTACAAAATTATATGGTGGAAAAAAAGTTAGTAAAAATAGCAGCCGTGTCGATGCTTATGGAACTGCAGATGAAGTTTTCTCAATGCTTGGAGTGATTGTTGCAAAAATGAGAAATATGGCTGAGTTGGAAGAAATTTTAAGAGAATGTGAGAAAATACAGCAGCAATTATTTGACTGTGGAAGTGATTTGGCGACACCTGATAAACTTAGAGAATATAAGCAGACAAGTGAAGATGTAACCTGGCTTGAGAGTTTAATAGATAAGTATATTCCGCAAATGCCTAAACTAGAGAGTTTTATAATTCCTGGCGGCAGTGAAATTTCAAGTTTGTTTCATTTGCTTCGTGCTAACACAAGAAAGCTGGAGAGAAAAATGGTAAAAGTTTTCGAAGAAAATGAAGATATAAACGAATATGGATTACAATATATCAATAGATTATCAGATTATTTTTTTGTAGTTGCTTGTATTTCAAATGTAAAAATGGGTGTTAAAGAAGTTGTTTATAAAAAAGGTTCAAAAGTATTTAAGTAAATTTGTGATTTTTTTTTAATTCAAAATATATTAATTAATTAAAATTTTTAATTTTGCAAAAAAATTTTTGTTTTATTTTTATTTTTTTAGTATAATTATATAAGAAAAAAATATTGAAAAAATATGAAAAAATGGAGTTGAAATGGAAAAACAAAAAATTAATAAATTGCAAGATATAAAAAATCTTTTGGAAGTTAGAACAGATGAAATTGCAAATTCGATAAATAAAAAATTGGAATCTGAACTTAGAAAGTCTGAAAATAAAATTATAAGAGTCTTGGAAGAGAAATCATATCAAAGTTTGGAAAATATAGAAACTTATGTGAGCCAGTTTTTGGAAAAAGATATGATTCAAAATCTGGAAGATATAAAAGAAAGAAATAAAAAATTTTTGTATACAAATTTTAATGATTTATTTTTAGAAGTGAAACTTATTATAAAAAATTATTCGGAAGAATTGAATCAGACTAATAAAATTTCTTTTTTTGATTCGGAAATTAAGAGAAAAATTGAAGATTTTAAAAGTGAAAAAGACGAAATAGAAAAATTAAAAAAAGAAATCTTTTATAAAAAAATGAATTATAACAACGAAAAAACAAGAGAAAAATGGGAAATTCAAAAATTTGAGAAATTTAAGACAAAAAAAGAAAGGCTTGAAAAAATTAGAAATATTAGAAATTCTGAATTAGAAGATTTAGATAAAAAGCCACAGATTGAAATTGAAATAAATTATGAAAAAGAAGTTGAAAATTCAAATAAAAAAAGTGGATTTTTTTCAAAATTAAGTGATAAGATTTTTGGAAAAAAGGCTAAAAAGGTGGAAGCATTACAAGAAGATGATAACAAACAGATTCAAAAAGACGAGGGGAAAGGAAATTTTTCTGAAAATATGGAAAATTTGGATATTTTGGATGATTTTGATGAAGAAGAGGTTTTAAGAGCGAAAAGGATTGATTCGATTAAAAGAGAAGAAATAAAGTTATTGGAAGAAATGCTTAGAGAAAAAAAAGAGGCTTTAAAAAAGGCGCAGGAAAAGACAAAAGAAGAATATGTAAAAAATATTGTAAAAAATGTAAGAAACTATTTTTCATCTCAGAGCAATCAAATAAAAAATGTGTTTTTTCGTGAAATGATAAGTGAGAAAAAAATGGAAATTATAAAAAAAACAGAAATAGAATATAAAAATTTATTAAATTAAAATAAAAAAAACCAATATTAAAAATATTTAGAATTTTTAAAATATTGATTTTTATTTTTTCAAATTTCAGTTTTTATATTTTCAGCTTCTTCCAACGAAGAAAATCCTTTTTTTAAAACGATATTTTGAATATTTTCAAGCGCCAAATTTTTGTTTTGATTTAAATATTCCAAAATAAAATTATAATATAATTTTAGAGTTTTCAAGGAATATGAAGATAACTCACCTTTTAAGTATGTTTCAATTGAAGTGTAATTTGGCGTATCATCTTTTGAGTAAAGGGGTCTTGCTTTAGAAGCCAAATGTGGATATTCTTTTATTATTTCAAGTTCCCAATTTAAATAAATTTTTGCAATTTTTTCTATAATTTCTTTTTTTTCTAAAGAAATTTCTGGCAAATATGATTTTATTAGTTCAAATTCTTTTGGAGAGCTAAATTCCATCATTCTGGCATATTTATCCTGAACTAAGTTTTGATTTTTATGTTTTGCCAAAATTAAATCTTCTAAATAACTCTCCAAAATTTCACAAGGAAGTGTTTCCCACTGGCTTCTTCTCATAATTTCAAATTCGGCGGGATTATTTTGACATTCAGCTCTTCCTTCGGTGTGGTGCACTTGCTGGAAAAATTCCCATTCCCTTTTTAAAATTTGTCTTATGTAACTTTCTTTTTTTGTAATATTTCTATCCATCTTTTCCTTTCTTAATTATTAATATTAATATTATTAACAACAATATTTTTTTTATTTTTCTTTTAATTAATTAATAAATTTAGTTTATTGAGTTTATTTAATCTGATGCTGGATGTAAATTGCGAAGTTTTTCATCGCTAATTTTTTGCTGGACAAAAGGCCCGTAGTCTTGTAAAAAATCGCTTGGGATTTGTCTTGGAACTAAACTTTGACGCTTCAGCTCGTTAATTACAGACATGCTTATTTCCTCGATTATTTCTCCTTTTCTATTTAATGCACCTGTCGGAAGTTTTACCAATTCTTCAATAAAAAAATAAATTTTTTCTCCTAAAATTGGAAGTTCTTTCATTTTTTTTGCCATCCATTTGTAAAAAGGCTTGTAGGTTTTGTTTAGTAAAAAAATCATGTGGATCGTTTCAGAAATAAATTCACTTTCAGCAAGTCTAGCTGCAATGATTTCTCCTCTTCGCATACATCGGTAATAGTTATATTGTCCAGATTGTGCCATTTTCATACATCTTGCGGCAATTTTTTTTAGTCTTATGTCTTCTGGAAAATAATTTTTTAATTCATTTCTTATTTTTGAAAACTTTCCTAAATTATCTAAAAAAACTTCTCCATTTGTGGCAGTTGCTAGAAATTTTTCTGGAATTAGTCGCCATTCATATAAATCTTTTGGACAGTCAGCTCGATTTAAAAATTTGTAGTACCAGTCGTCGATATTTAGCACACCTCGCCTGTTGTTTCCAAATTCGCTTTCACAAAAAACTGGAAATCCCATAAATTCTTTTGGAAGTTCATTTAGTCTTTTTTGCAGTTTTAATCCATATTTTTCAAAATCGTTGTTGTCCAGCCAAATACAGCAAGATGGACCAAAGTCGTGATCCTTTGAAATTTCATCATCAAAACCAAAGCACTCCGAACCTTCTCCTGCAAGTCCTGCCGCCATTTTTTCCAATATTTCAGGAAATTCTGATTTTATAATTGGCAAATAAACTTTTTCAAAATATTTTTTGGATAATTCCAAACCTTTTATCTTTTCCATATTTTCTCCTAATTTCATTTTTTACCAGCTGATATATTCTGTTTTATCATAAGATTCAGAATTATCTCCAATTTTTTCTTTTGCAATTTGAATATTTTCCAAAATATTTTTATAGTTATTACTGTTTTCGCCAAAAGTATTTCTACAGATTTCCAAACTTTCGTTAAAAAGTTCAAGTGCTTTTTTATATTCACCTTCTTCAAAGTAAAAACTTGCGACATTGTTTAAAATAGCAGCATATAAGTTGTGAGATTTCCCAACTTCAATTTCGATTAAATTTAGCGCTTTTTTTAAATATTCATTCGCTTTTTCCATATTTTTTATTTTTATGTAAGGTTGCACAAGATTGCTTAATGTTATTGCATATTGAATTGGATTCTCTCCTTTTTCTTCTAAAATCTTTAAACTTTTTTCTTGAAGAGAAATCGCTTTTTCAAATTGTGAAAGTTCCTGATAAAAAAGTGCTAAATTGTTGCAGACACTCGCATAGACATAATCATTTTGCAAATTATTCTCTTCGTAAATTCTCATTGCATTTAAATAAATTTCTTCCGTCTGGTCATATTGCTTCATAAATCTGTAAACTTCAGCTAAATTTAAACTGCAAGTCGCATAAGGAACGCTATTTCCCCCATATCGCCCAACAATAAGTTTTTGCGCTTTTAAAAGAGCGTTTTTTGCTTTATCATACTCGCCGACATATTTTAGAGTTCCTCCAACTTCATTTAAAATTTTTATATTCTCGTCACTTTTTTCACCAAAAACTTCTTCAACAAGTGGCGCCAACTCTTTTAAAACTTCAACTTCCTTTGTGACATTTCCTTCTTTCATAAGATTATTTCTTAAATTTGTAAGTTCATTAATTTTTATTTTTTTCTCAAATATATTCATGCTAAAAATTCTCCATTCTTTATATATTTACTAGAATTATAACATATTTTAAAAAAAAAGAAATTAAAAATTTTTTTAATGAAATTTATTAAGAAGTTGCAGGTTTTTAAAAGAGGAAGATAAATTGCTCTTTTCATAAAAAAAATGAAAAAGTAAAATTTTTATGATATAATTTATTTTGTAAAAAGAAATATTAAATTTGTAGATAAAAAAATAATATTTTTAATAAAAATAAAATTATAAAAGGAGCTGATTTTATGCCAAATAGAAAAGAAAATGAAAAAAGCATGAAAAAATTTTATGACACAATTGCAGATAAATACGACTACATTTTCCCTCTATCATCAATGCAGAAAAAATTTTTAGATGAAGAAGTAAAAGGTAGAAAGATACTTGACGTTGGAGCAGGAACAGGAAAAGTGACAAAATATTTGAATGAAAAAGGTTTACAACTAACTTCAATTGATTTAAACAAAAGGCTTATAAAAAAAGCAGCTGAAAAAGGAATTTTGGTTCTAAATGAAAATATGTTAAACATAGATAAATTTCCAAACTTTGACACAATAATAAACATAGGAAATGCATTGCCACATTTAAACAGTAAAAAAGAAATTTATGAATTTTTAGAAAAATCCTACAACCAATTGAATGATGGCGGGAAAATTATAATTCAAATTATTAATTTTGTAAAATTTATAAAGAACAAAGAGAAGAATAAATATAAAAATAATTTTCTTGGAAATCTTCCGTTGATTGAAAATGAAAAAGTAAAATTTGAGAGAGCCTATTATTTGAATGAAGAAAATAATATTATTTTTAAAACGATTTTAGATAATAAAATAGAAAATGAAGAAATTCTTTTAAATATTGAATACAATGAATTAAAAAATTATTTTGAAAAAATAGGATTCAAAAATATAAAAATTTATGGTGGATTTGATAAATCAGAATTTGATGCTGAGAATTCAATGCCGTTAATAATGACAGGAGATAAAATAAAATAAATTGTATTTAGAATATTAAAAAAATGTAAGTTAGGAGTAAACTAACAAACGAAGTAAACTATAAGAAAAAATTAAGGGGGATAAAATGGAAGATAGCATTAAAGAAGAAAAATACCGTAAAATAAAGCCATCCGTAGGTTTTTTACAAAAATATAATATAAAAAGTTTTGAAATAAAGTTTGTGAATATGTTTGCACTTGAAAAAAGAATTGTTATGAGTATTGTCATTGGCGATTACGAAAATGCAATTGATGATATTTCAAAATTAAGAAAATTGATTTGTAAAAAAGAGAGAGAAATCAAAATTGAAATAAAGTTTGACGTGGATGAAGAACTGATTTTTAACGATGTAAAAGGATTTATTACCTTTGTTATTGAGTATAAAAAGACAGAAAAAAATAAATATGCTGTGTATTTGACAAATTATGAAATCAAAATTTTTGGAAATATAATTTATTTAGAGCTTTTGTCGCAGGAAGCTGTAAAGAAAATGAAACAAGATGAAATTTTTAAAGCTTTGGAAATGAGAATTTCTAAAGTGTTAAACAGAAATTTAAAAATAGAAATTGTAGATAAAAATTTTGAAAGCAATATAAATGACGGAAATAATGAAAACAACGAGAACGATGAAAATAAAGAAATTAAAGAAAATAAAAAGAATGAAGAAAATAGCGTGAATAATGAAAATAATGATAACAAAAAAAATAAAAAACCACTCGTTGGAGAAGTTTTACCCGAAAATATTATAAAAGGTTCTTCACTTGAATATTCATCTGCCTTAAATGGAGAAAGCAGCTTTAAAAAAAGTAAGTTTAAAGGTGAAAAAATAAAAAATGCACAAAAATTTGAGATTTCAGATTTAAAAAATATAAAAATTGTAAAAAATGATGGAAAAATAATAAAACCTGTTGAAGTTGAAGTTGAAGGGAAAATTTTTAAAATCGATGTAAGAGAAACAAAAAATAATTCTTTAATGTATGATTTTTTAATAACCGATTACAATGATTCGATAAATTGTAAAATTTTTTTAAATCCTAAAGATGAAGCACAAATTGCGATACTTAAAGTAAATGATTGGGTAAAGGTAAAAGGATATTACAAAAAAGATGATTTTTATACCGAAGATTACATTGGAGTGCAAGATTTGGAGTCGATTGAAGCAGAAGAAGCTAAAAAAGAGGATAAAGCACTAAAAAAAAGAATCGAACTTCATGCTCACACGAATATGAGTGAAATGAGCGGAGTTATGTCAATTAAAGATTATGCAAAAAGAGCAAAAGAATTTGGGCATAGTGCCATCGCGGTAACAGATTTTGGAGTGGTGCATTCATTCCCGTTTGCATTTAAAGAAGCGAATGAAAATTTTAAAATTATTTACGGAGTGGAAGCATATATTGTAGATGATGAAGCTCAAATGATTACTAATCCGAAAGATTTGGGAATTGAAGAAGAAACATATGTTGTATTTGATATAGAAACTACTGGATTTGATCCGTTTAATGATAAAATAATCGAAATTGGGGCAGTAAAAATGAAAGGGAAGGAAATTATTGACGAATTTTCTGAATTTGTAAATCCTAAAATTCCTATTCCTGAAGAAATTGTAAAACTTACTTCAATTACTGATGAAATGGTAAAAGATGCTCCTGACATCAAAACAATTTTACCAAGATTTTTAGAATTTTGTGGCGATTCCACAGTTGTTGCACATAATGCAAAATTTGATGTGGGATTCATTAAGCAAAAATCAATTGACCAAAATTTAGAGTTTTCCCCAAGTGTAGTTGATACCCTTCCACTTGCAAGGGCACTTCTTACTAATGAAAAAAAATTTGGATTGGCAAATTTGACTAAATATTTTGGAATAATATTAGAATCACACCATAGAGCGATTGACGATGCAAGAGCAACTGCTGAAGTTTTTCAGAAATTTTTTAATATGATTATAACAAAAGGAATTCTGACACTAAAAGATATAAATATGAATCTTCAACCAAATATTCAAAATGCTGAAACATTGAATACGATGATTTTAGTAAAAAATCAAAAAGGATTAAGGGATTTATATGAGTTAATTTCCAAATCGCACATTGACTACTTTGGGATGAGAAAACCGCGAATTCCAAAAACATTATTAAAACAAATGAGAGAAAATTTACTTCTTGCAAGTTCAGCAACTGGGATATATGGAAATAGAGGGGAACTCATAAATCTTTATTTGCGTGGAGAAACAGAAGAAATTGAAGAAAAGGCAAAATTTTATGACTATATAGAAATACAACCACCAATTACATATAATGAACTGGTAGAAAAAAATACGAGTGAAATTGAGAATTTAGAAGTAATAAAAGAAATGAATAAATATTTTTATGATTTGGGGAAAAGATTAGGAAAAATAGTTGTTGCTACAGGAGATGTACATTATTTAGACAAAAGAGAAGCAATTAATAGAAATGTTTTACTTTTAGGAAGTGGAAATTTAAGAAAAACTAAATTTGTCGATGGTTCAAGATATGAATTTTTTGACAGAAAGCTTTATTTTAGGACAACTGAAGAAATGCTTGAAGAAT
>ERZ773014.213-NODE-213-length-39966-cov-7.600210_pt1 | contig 39966 bp, 52 predicted proteins | sample MGYA00580841_ERZ773014 | MGnify/ENA primary metagenome ERZ773014 (study PRJEB29015, sample SAMEA2737989) | human oral metagenome | biome: human oral; feature: human-associated habitat; material: dental | place: China | collected 2067 ... | reverse complement strand
AGCAAGGACTGCCGATTGCAGTTAAGGAGATTCCAGTCGCAGCAATGCCTCGTGGTCATGTCAATGCTGACTTACGCGGTGCCTTCAAGGCTGTTGTCAATACTGAAACCAAGGAAATCGTTGGGGCAACAATCTTCTCAGCAGGGGCTCAGGAAATTATCAATATCCTGACTGTCGCCATGGATAATAAGATTCCTTACACCTACTTGAGCAAGCAAATCTTCACCCACCCAACGCTGGCTGAAAACCTCAATGATTTATTTGCTATTTAATATTAAGCCCCTGATGGGGCTTTTATAATTCCTGCAAAAATTTAACTACATTTCAACCCCTTTTTGTGGTACAATAATCCTAGTTTATTTTAAAAAGATTGAGGAAGATTATGTCTGAACTGTATGATATTACGATTGTCGGCGGAGGTCCAATTGGCCTATTCGCAGCTTTTTACGCTCATTTGCGCCAAGCCAAGGTTAAAATTATTGATTCTCTACCTCAGCTGGGCGGTCAGCCAGCCATTCTCTATCCAGAGAAGAAGATTCTGGATGTGCCGGGCTTTACCAATTTGACTGGCGAAGAATTGACTCAGCGCCTGATTGAGCAGCTGGAAACTTTCCAGACTGAGATTTGCCTCAATGAAACGGTTCTGGATATCGTCAAATCTGATGATGGCTTCACCATCACAACTTCTAAAGCTCGGCATCAGACCAAAACCATTATCATCGCCATGGGAGGTGGTGCTTTCAAACCGAGAGCTTTGGAGTTAGACGATGCTGAATCCTACAGCAACCTTCACTATCATGTTTCAAACATCAGCCAGTATGCGGGCAAAAAGATTGTCATTCTGGGAGGTGGCGACTCGGCCGTTGACTGGGCGCTTGCTTTTGAAAAGATTACAGAAACCAGCCTGGTTCACCGTCGGGACAACTTCCGAGCTTTGGAGCATAGTGTGGAAGAACTCAAGGCTTCCAGTGTTGAGATTAAGACACCGTTTGTACCCAGTCGCTTGGTCGGTGAAAATGGCAAGATAACTCACTTGGAAATCAGCCAAGTCAAGGGAGAGGAAAGTCAGCTTCTGCCTCTGGATCATCTCTTTGTCAACTACGGTTTTAAATCCTCTGTCGGCAATCTCAAAGATTGGGGCTTGGAGCTCAACCGTCACAAGATTTTGGTAAATAGCAAGCAAGAAACTTCTGTGCCAGGTATCTATGCAGCTGGAGACTGCTGTAGCTATGAAGGTAAGATTGACCTGATTGCAACTGGGCTTGGTGAAGCACCTACTGCTGTCAACAATGCCATTAACCATATCTACCCTGAGCAAAAAGTCCAACCCAAACATTCTACTAGCCTATAAAAAAACAGCTGCCGAGCTCAAGCTCAGCAGCTTTTATAATTCATCTGCTTTCCCAAATAACATTACACGCATCTACCATATCTTACAATATCTTTTAAAACCGCTATATTTTCAGCTTTGAAATAACTATCTTTACATTATTTTACGGTTATTTACAGCATTTTTGCCCCTTTTGTGCCCCTTTTTATAGTGTTTAATTATACTCTGTTTCCGTTAAAACGGACATTTTTTATATTTTCCATTATACCAGAAAATCCCCAATCTTTCGATTGGGGCTAGATGATTTATTGAGTCTTTCTGTTTTATTTTTTAATTGATGTTCGCAGTTTCCGCTGCGTTTTTGTTTTAGCTCAAATCTCCCCAAAGGGTAATCCGATTGCCAGCTTCGTCAGTTTGACCAATGGCCATATAATTACGATTGCCAGATTGGCCAATGTAAGAGATCCAGCGATAACCATTAGCTGAGCCTTTACTGTCATAATTAACAGAATCCCCGGCTTCGTAAACATGCACGATTTCGCTGTTAAGATTTGGTTCACGGCGCACATTGATAGCTGCTTCTCCTACCTTAAATGTGCCAGTTTCAGGCGTGAGCTCAATTTCGTCTGATGTTGGGGTTACATCTGCAGGAGTGACTGGCGCTGCGCCATCGCTATAAGGTGGATAAAACCAGCCAATCACATCCTCAAAACCTCGATTATTGTATCGAGCTGGGCCTCCTACAATTAGAGCATCAGCATTGCCATCAATATTCTGCTCAACGGTTCGCATCGTAATACCATCAGAATCCTCAATGACGATACCACAATGTCCATAATTAACACCACCAAACCAAGCATTCATATTGAAAAATGCCCCAGCACGTGGGTTTTCATCGGTTGGCATACGATGTACTTCCCAGCCAGCAGCTTCTGCCGAATCAAGTAAATCAGCTGCATTGCCCCATAAATCTACACCGAAAAAGTGTTTTGATGGATAGGTTACCAAATCTGCGCATTGAGTACCTGCGAATCCATCTTTATCAACGCCCATGCCCGAGTTTGCTAGGCCAATCGTAAATTGTACAAGTTCATTTGCTGTTGTCATTTCTACTCTCCTTATAAAGTAATTTTAAAAATGGGTCAAGCATGATTGCAATAAAGCCAAGTAGAAATACTAACGGTATCAGTAATAGTAGTAAAAGCACTCTGCCTATCGCTTTCATGCTAGACCTCCTTGTCATTCGTTTTCTTCTTGATATTTTTTGCTTGAGATACCAAGTACAGTACCTGCGAACGTAGCAAGTAGTGCAATAGTTCCTGTGATTGCCGTTGTATCAAATTTATACAGAGCACCAAGCCCTGTAATTAGTGTGATGGCTGCTGGTACAACAACTGTAACAGCCTTTTTTGCTACATCATACTGGGCATTAGATAGTTTCATATTATCACTCCTTCGTCTTATGATTATCCACACGCTCATTGATAAACGTTGTGATATAAGGGATTTTTAGACCTAAAATATCTAAATTAGTTACTAAGCTAGCGCCGTAGCTTGCACAAAGAGCCGTTATGATCATGTCTGCTAACGCTCCGGCATTAGCAAATAGAAAAAACGGATATCCGATTGCTGCAATAACGAAAATCGCTGAATGGGTCACAATGCCAGTTCGAGCTTTTCGACTCGAAAAGTTTTTAAGCGCCCAGGCTTTGCAGAATCCTGTTACGACATCAGCCACTATCAAAACAAGCAAGATAAACACAAAAAAGTGATCATCAATCCCTGTCTCGTAAAAATCCTTTACGACATTGAGAATTGCCCAAAGTCCGTCTGGTTCTTGCATTCATCACCCCTTTTTCTCTTTAGTAGGCGCTGCTTCAAGCTCCGCTAAAATTTCATCTTCAATTTGATAGCGCATATTTCGCAATTCCTGCTCATCCTTACGCATATCTTTCCGATATTTAGCGTATAGCTCAGCTCCATGCAGTGTTTCGGAAACAGTTGAAACAGCTGTATGATCAATGTTTACTACCGTGGTTTTCACAAGCTTTTCTTGCTCGTCCTCAGTTGCAAAAAACTCTGCGACAATTTGTCGTGATTTTGAGACTTTTAACATAGTCTGTACCTCCTTTAATTTATGCTCTAATTATCCCTCTAGTTGCGAGGGATTTTTTACTCAATTAGGCCAAGGATTGTCTGTGACGTAAGTAACCGTACCAAGCCAGACCGCATCCGTTGTATATGATGATGTTAAGGCTAAATCTCCTGCAGTGTTGATATGCAGTACACCAGTGCCGACAACATTAGCTGATACATTGGCATGTAATATCAATGATATGTTTTGCACTGGTCTATATCCGATTGGTATGTTTTCAGCCATTTTGGCATTTTCATATTTCTGATTGATGCGAACAATTCTACGTTCTAAGGATATAGTGACTGTATCACCAATCCTAGAAGCATAAGCCGCCATACCATAAGGTAAACCAACAAGTGTCTTATATAGGATTTTTTGTTTAGGATCTGGTTTTAAAGCTTCTAGGTCAGACTTTGAAGCTACACTAACCCACTCTTGCCAAACGCCATCAGACATTACTCGGTAAGCCGATACCGTACCAGCAAAATCAACAGCTTCTTGCAAAACATAATCATTATTATGCCTTGTAACTCTTACATAGATACTTTTATTTTCAGCATCGGGAGCATTATTTAGATTATATCCTGTATAAAATCCCGTAGCCTGATAATTATTCCAATCATCAGTAGCCATTAAGGTCATACCCGAATGACTGGTGAGCTGATGCTGCTGAATCGACTTGTTGTTAGCATAAATATCACCGCCGACATCAAGAGCGCCACGCTCACGGACTTTATTGATACCAACACCATCTTTATCCATAGACATCACAACTGATCGAGTTGGCACTTCAAAACGATAGCTAGAACTAGTAAAGCGATCCTCGACAGTCCCAACAACAATATAAGATTTGTCTGCTGGGTATTTACTACCCAGATTAGCAGCGGAATTGATCAGAGATGAAAGAGTGGTAAAATCACCTCTGGCTGGCCCGACATCCTCTACAAATCTATCAGTACCAAATGGTGCTATCTTAAAGCGCAATCTCATGATATTTTTCTGAGTTCCGTCAATTGTCAGAGGTGCGATTTTGGCATTACGGATAATTTGCAACTGGTCAGCATTCGCCCCGATCCGCTGCACATCAAAACTAATCTGCGGAAGATGGTAATCTAATACATTGATAGTTAGCTCTTTTGGCGCACTAGTCCTACCTCTACTATCTGTGACTGTTGCTCGGATGGTAGCCTGACCATTAAAGTCTATATCGCTGAATGTATCGTTTTTATCCAAAGAATACGGTTGACCAACAATCTCTGCATGATAGCTAACAATAGTTGAACCGTAAGCCCCTGCAGATTGTCCAAGATTCACTCTAATACTAGATAAAACACGGATAAAGTGATTAGGCTTGAGCATCTGTGCAACAGTCGCATTAGTATCTGTCACACTCAGACTTGATAGCGTCGGTTTAACATTGTCAGGAATAGTCAATTCTAACCTTTGACTATCCCTACCGACTTCTGCACCGTTGTTGTAAGTGATGTAAGTAATCGTACCAAAGCCGCTTGCAGCGTCAGGTGTTTGCTCACACAAAGCCATTTCTGGTGTCCATGTATAACTGGTTTCAATATTATCTCCAGCTATTTTTTTATCATAATTACCATATTTCACCCAGATAGAGTGCTTGAAATTATTGTTTTGACGGCTGATATTTAAAGTTACAGGCCTTCCAATTGTCGCTTTAACACTTGTACCAGTGCTAGCTCGTTGAATTTTGGACAATCTCAAACTTTCTGATACAGATGACGATGTATAATATCCAATGTTTAGAGAGAGGTTGGCTGAGATAGTGACAATTTTATTTCCATCACTATCATGTGGCACATTTACATCTATTGCCTTGAGTAACACAGTTTGCCCTTGCGATATTTTACAATCAACTTGGAAATTCTGAGCTTTGCCATCAACAGTTATAGTCAATGTTCGCATAATGTGTTCGTAAATAGCTGCTTGACTATTTGCAATCAATTTTACTTGTACATTCACTGTCGAAAAGTTCCCTGTTGGGTTCGGGGTGTTCCAGCCAGAAACAATTTCAAGTTGTATTGCCGCCCCCCATAAACCACCAAAAATATTACGAGCCATCTTAAGCACCTCCTACATACATTGTTAAATTACGGTCTGGATTTGTTGGATCTTGCATCGTCACAAAACGACCAATCCGCAAGCTCTTAACAAATACACCGTTATCAATCTTGAGCACCCCTTGAGAAATAGAGGCCACCTCTTTTCCCCCAGATACAAATGAAATCCGGTCATGAGAAACCAAGACTTTTGATGATCCATCTTTTCGGCCAACAATCAAACCCTCTTCTGACTGGCTCATATAAGTATTAACAAACTCAGTAACAGTCTGTAACTCACCGACTTTCCGCTGGAGATCTATCATCCTTTCGCTTGCCTTGGTTATTGCCGTCTCTGCGCTTTTTCTCCCTGCTTCCTCAACTGCTGCGAGGTTCTGGATTTCTTTTATCCATTTTTCAACTACAGAAAGAGCAGCTTTTGCCTCCAGCTCCGCTTTAAGGACATTATCACGCTCTGCCAACTTGTTCAATTGTTCTTGGGTCAAACCTTGGTCAGCTTTGGAATCTATGTCAGCTTGCAGATCTTCGTTTGCCGGAGACCAATCGGTAGCTATAGTTTTCTTTTCAATTTTAAGAAAATCCGCCTGACTATCGTTAGGTGATAAATTAACTACTTCACCCGAAAACATATAATCTGTTTCTAATTCAATAAATTTCTCGCCTTTGAAAAGCAGTACCGAATCCTCTTTATCACAATTAAATTTTATCCTTAATTCTGAGTAAGATTTTGTAATTTTGAATTTACGAGCAAAGCGACCTAACTCTCCAATTGATATTACAGCACTATACGAACCATCAGACCAGCGGAATTGTAATTGTAATGTCGGTTTTTTTGTATTGCGAAATGTTTTAGCAGTAAATCTATATGTATTAGACTCAAATATAGATTTTACGGGTGTTGTATTAAATACGCCCATTAAGTTCACTCCCCCGACCTCAACAGTCCCAACCATATCCACCCACTTATACCTAGCTGGGTCTGTGCTGTCAGCTACGGTATAGTCAGTGTATGTGCCGATATATAACTTTCCAGCACTGTCAGAGACGCTAAATCCTTGAGTACCATTAGCATTAGCAGCATAAGCGATATGTAAGTATGGAGTACGACCATCTTCCCCCTTGACTCCGGGAGTTCCTTGAGCTCCATCGCGTCCATTCTTACCATCATTGACATTAACTAGTGTAATCTCGTCTGTTGCTACCTCATCATTACCAATGTAAGCAGCCACTGCCAGAGTTGCTGTTCCAGTTATACCTTCGCCTCTAACAAGATAAGTCATGCCTACTGTCACATTACCATCAAGTGACCAGCGCCAAGTCACATTGGCAGAAATTGGCTTTCCGCCCTTAAATAAAGAGGGAGTGATAACTGTTTGCCCAGTATTATTTTTAAAGACAATACCGTTATCTGTCGCTAGTTTGATTGAGTATGACTTCGTGGCCTCAAAAAGTCGTTCAAATGCCGCTTGAATACCATCCGATAAGCTGTTTTCTAGCGCTTTAAAGTTTGATGCAGTTGTCTTGTTTCTAGTTGGATTTGTAAAACTGATTTTCTGGTCAGAAATTCTCGCTTTGACAAAAAGCACAGGAGCAAACCCACTATCATAAATCCTGATAGTGTCACCAATGTCAGCATCAATAAAGCCATCTATTTCATAAGTTAGTGCTGGATAGGCGTTTTTCTTTAGGTTTCTTATACCAGCAGCCCGAATGACTGATGGATTATCACTATCAACTTCTAGATCCTTTCTGATCCACTGGTCAGCCTGCGTTCCAGATGTAAACGTTGATGGGTACATTTGAGCAGCTATAGGAGCATAAAGCCCATTACCACTTTGATAAAACTCACGAACCCCGTCTTTATTATTTTCCGAATAAGCAGGGGTTAAGCTACCAATTGTAACAACCTCCTCAACTTCTTCGCCTTTGTCGTTCTTGACGGTGCGCTTACCAGTTGGCACAAGCATGGTATAGATGCCAGTCTTATCAATCTTTCTTTTAATTGATCTTAGGTTTTTCCCATAAGTTAGTTGGATGTCATTGCGAACTTGGCCAACCCCTTGATGTTTATCATCGTTTTCGTGATAGACATTAACCTTAAATGACTTGATAGAGCTATCTGCATTTAATTGAGTATCAAATTCAATCTCTGCATCAAATTTTTTGGCCAGACTTAAAAGCCGGGCTAATTTTGTATCTTGCCCCTCCCATTCAAGCGTGCGTTTGCTATCCGAAATTTCATTTATACCAACAGATAGATGAGTGAAATTCAACAGATCCATTGCATTACAGTACTCTACAAAAGACATTGCCTTATCTGATTTGTACGGATTGGCATACTCATTGATAAGCTCAAGGTTCAAATTTTCACAGTAACACTTGATTGTTTGCTCATCTTCTTCAACGGTCATAACGCTAAACACATAGCTTTTACCCTTGTATTTAAAAGATACAAAGGCCTTTTCATTCAATAGGTTGTATGCTCTCTGCGTGACCGTATCTGATTTGATTGATTTTTTAAAGACTGTAAATTCAAACGTTGATGATCCTGTTTCCAAATTTCTTGTCCAGGTATCGTCATAATAATTCAGCGTTGTTTGTTTGTCATTATCAACAAATGCCACTTTTCTCAAATTTGCATCATGAATAGTTAAGAGCATTATAGCCACCTTTCTTCAAACTCGATTTTTACATCCGGCTTTCTTTTACACCAGCTAGAAAAATAGACCTCTAAAGTAGATTCTCCCGGCGGAATAGCAACCCACTTAGAGGCATCTACGACATCCCCCATCTCTGGCTTTCCATCGACCAAAACAGTATCATCCTCACTATTGATAACAACAGATGAACCCATGCGGTAGCGATTAGGAATGTCTCTGATTCCTGTTACGAAATCTTTTCTATAGATGATACTATCCAAGTATAAATGGCTAATCATAGGATTATTTCCTATTGACGAAATAATGACTTGGATTTTAGCGGTTTTAATACCTTTTATCTCTGGCACGTGAAATTGAGGGTAAGTACCCCACCAAAAGACTTGGACGACATCATCACGGCGCTGAATATCAGACCAGCCTCTCTCCGCGTTGAACGGATTGTGATGATCATAATGTGTGCCTGTAAAATTCCATTTTTTCACTAATCGAGGAGCACCATCTCCACGAACTAAGAAATTATACTCACAATCAAGACCAAACCATCTTTTGTAAGTCTCTACTCCATAGATGAACCTTCCGGTATCATCCATAAAGTTTATTTTCATGAGCCCCATTTGATTTCCTGCTCCAAGCCAGCAAATCTGCCGCCACCACAGGTAATCATTTAATGCTCCTTTTTGCCCGGAACTATCGACAGGGATTTCCCAAGAGATAGTTCCAGATCTGTTGCCTGGTACTAGAGCTAAGTGCGGCCGCCCCCAGTTATTTTCAATTCTGAGTGCCCCAGATTCTTTCATTGCTGCAGCAAAGCCTTTTGTGATGCCGTTATTCGTAACGTAGTCAAATAAGATTTCTGATTGCTTATAGCTCTGTAAGTCTGTTTCTTCTCTGTTACCAATTTCCATAGCACCGCTAGAATTAACTAGCCCAACATAGCCATTTTCTGCATTGTGTTTGATAGTTACGATTGGATAAGCATCTACTGTACCATTATTTCTCAGATTAAAAACCATCTTATCTGATGAAATAGTCGCATTAGAAAAGCTATCAAACTTTTTATACGCCGTACTATGGGCTACACCGTCTGGAATGATAATTTTAAACTCTGAGCGCTGAAACCATCGAGTGATATTGCTTGGTGTAATATCATCTACTGGCATGCCCATATAGTATTTGTCTGGCTCATCTCCGTAAGTGATCTTGACTGGCTCTAACACATTCAAGACACCGGCCAAATCATGCTTAAGTTGTTCCATAGCAGCACCATCAATTGTTTTCATATCAAACTTGATAGTGTGCTCTTTTTCACCACGTTTCACTTGCTGGATATTAACCCCTAATAAAGGAGCGCTATCAATTGATACGCTCCTTTTGTTACCAATGGGGCGGATAATATCTGTAATTCTCAAGAAACGTGACAAGTCAACGCCGTTGAATGTCATTTCTTTTGTCATTTATCTATCCCTCTCATCCTGTTATAAATTTTCGTTTGCTTTTCTTGATAAGCTCTTTGTCTATCACCAGTTCTTGCAACCAATGTATCTCCATCTAAATACGTTTCTACTGGTCGTTCTACCGCTCTCTCAGCAATATCAAGAGCCTTTTCAACTAGTTCATTAGCTTTATCCTTAGTGGATTCCACTTTAGCTTTAATTGCATTTTCAAGGTCAGATTTAATCTGTACCACTTTAGATAACTTAGATTTACCAACACCTATCACATCCTCAGCTTTAAAGTTAAACGATTGAATTTGATCGTACATGCTACCCATGGCATCATCAACTTTGTAAGCATCTTTTAAGATACCCACAGCCATACCTTGGGGGATGTACCGCCCAACATTATCCCTAAACAACCGTGACGGTGAGTGAATACGTGCTTTAGCTTGCGCCGCACGTTCAGCTTGTGCTACTAAGGCATTTGCTGCCGCCGTAACCGCTCCAAGCGCTGAGTACATACCTTGAGCCAAACCTTGGCCAATCATAGCCCCGACATAACGCATCATACCAACACCAGACATACCAATAGACCTTGCAGTATTTACTAGTACTGTCATAGAGGCCGAAACTTGACCTTGACCACTTATCAATCCCTGAGCCATATTTTGAGATGTTCTAGCGCCGATTTGACGACCCTGAGCTATCATTTGAGCGCCAACAGAGCGAACCACAGCAAGCATCATCTGCATAGAAGACTGTACTTGTGCAGACATTGAGGCAAATGCAGCGCTGACTGATGCCGTGCTTGCTGAAATAGCTGTAATCTGGCCAGATGCACTTGCAGCACTTGCTCCAACCCGTACAAAGGTAGCAGAAACTATTGTAAGGCTTGAATTAATTGCTAAAACCTGAGCACCAAATACAGTAAAGCCCATAGCCGCTTGTAATAAAGCGGGGGTGATCGTCGTTACTTGAGTTCTCAATGCTGTAATAGGAGCATTGATAGCTGATAGACCAGCGATACCAGAAACGACCTGACCTACGAAACTAGCAAAGCTCGATGCGGCTGATGCAAGAATTGAAGGTAATGCTGTGACAGCAGTCTGTACAGATGTAATTCTAGTTGCAAAATTCGTTAACCCTGAAACTGCTGCATTAGCTTGGCTTGATACTGCTGCCATACCAACACCCAGTATTTTCATGCCATTTCCAGCTTGTGCAAGACCTGCTGAATGACTAGCAATTTTACCAATGCCAAGGGCGACAGCCCCAAGAGACGCAGCCATATCGCCAAGATTGGTGTTAGTGATCATAACTACGCCCTGGGCAAGGAGCTTAAAGCCTTTACCTGCGTTTAATGCAGCCCTGCCGATTGAATCAAAGATACCAGATATACCGTCTAAAATGGTCCTGACAGCATTCCCAAAGCCCTCTATCACGCCTTTCGCTCCATCAAGCACGCTTTTAATGACATTGCCTAGCGTCCGGAATAGATTGGCTATGCTGTCTATTATCGGGCTTATTTGAGCCACTAATGCCGTGAATGCCTCAGCTATTGATTGCAGCACAGGAGCTAAAGCCTGAGCTAACTGCACAACCGCTGGCATGAATGGAGCTAAAGCCTGCACTATCCTAACAATCGCATCTGCGACAATTTGCGCTACTGTCGTAAACACATTGCCTATAATTTCGACAATTGGGGTCACGGCCTCGACGATGGCTGCGACACCTTGGCTAAAAGCGCTGATTACAGGCGGTAAAACGGAGGCGATAGAGGTTATCGCTTCCCCTAATGCCGAGACAAACGGAGCGGCTGCGCCGAATGCTTGGCCAAAAGCTACGATTAGAGGGGCCAGATTAGCTAGTGCAGACGTCACAATCGGTAGTACCCCAGCTACCGTGACAATGGCTTGGGCAAAAGCTCCGATAATTGCGGTTGCTACCGTGGCAAATGCCTGCCCTACTGCGTTAATGATAGTAGCTACCCCTTGGCCTTGTGTAGCCAGCAGAGCAAACCCTGCGGCTATAATTGCAACTCCTGCGCCGATTCCAACTGCAGCTGTAGCTACCGCTCCGCCGAAGGCTAGGATATTGGCCACGCCAGCCGTTTTAAGTGCAGCGCCAAAGGCTAGTATGACCTGCGAAACCCCGCTTAATGCCGCCTTGATACCGACACCTATGCCGGTTGCAGCGGATTTGACAGCCCCTCCGATAGAGCCAATAACAGAGCTCAAACTGCTCAAAATTTGAGCGATTTTAGACCGTCCCTGCGTAACAGCTTCAGCTGCTCCGCTTGCAGCTTCTGTTGCATTTTTCTTGAAAATATTGAATGGATTGATTTTTCCAAGTAGGTCAAACGCTTTAAATTTAGAGAGTAATGTACCCAAGACAGGGATTAACAAAGCAAATATAGAGGGGTCAATCCCAGATAAAAATTCTCCAATTTTTTTGCCTAAATCAGAAAGTGTTTTAACCGTTGCATCAACAGCATTTCTAAACTGCTCATTGCTGTTGTAAGCACTCATAAAAGCACCTACTAATCCAGCAATAATGACTGCCAAAGTTAGTATTGGATGACCTGTAATAGCCGCTCTCAGGATGTTAAAACCATCAACTAGTCCACCGATTACATTAGATGCCAATTTCATCCCTTGAATAGCCGCAATAGCAGTCAGTACGCCATCCACAACAGCTTGTAAAGTTGAGGGGTCTAAAGATGAAATGAACTCACCAATAGCAGAGGCAGTTTTTGAAATCTGACTAACAATCTCTCCAAAGATTCTGCCAAATTCTGACAAAACTTGGCTTTTTTGGACAGCGTTAGCGATTTTTTCAATCGCATTTAACACATCCTCAATGGCTAATTTGAAATTAGTTACAGCATCAGTCTTGTTGAAAGCGTCTATAAATTTATTGACACTCTGGCCTATAGCGCCAATCACCTTTCCCAAAGTCTCGATTGCATGACTAGCCATCAAGATCCAGCCAGTAGAACCAGACCCTTTTGTAAAAGTATCAAATAAGCTTGATGCAGCTTTCTGAATACTAAACAAAGCCCAGCTTAAAGCTTTAACAGCTCCATTGCGCTCCATAGTGTTAAACAGTTCTACAATCAGGTCTATAAACTTTTCGACATAAGGCGTTGCTGTATCAAATGCCTTTGAAACAGCTTTTTTGACCTTATCCATATTTTCAGCTATACCACCTAGACCCTTTGCTTTAGCAGCCTTATCAAATGCTTGTATCATATTTGCAGTTCCACGGACTACTGCAGTCTGGATATTTTTAAACGATGTCGCAATCCCAATTGAGTTGATACGAGCCAATTCCGCAAAACCATTGACTCCACCATCCAACTCAATCAATTTGTCTGAAAATTGGTCAAAGGTGATCGTTCCATCTTTAAGGGCTTGGTACAAGTCATTTTTTGCTGATGCACCAGCAAAGCCAAAGGCCTCTGCCGTCTTTTGCAGACCAAGAGGCATTGTTTCCATGAGAGTTTTCCAGCTCTGCATATCAACCTTACCAGTTGACATCATTTGGCTAAACTGGACTAATCCACGGCTTGCATCAGCAGCAGATGAGCCAGAGGCCAAAAAGGCATCATTCAATGCTAAAGTGAGCTTAGTTGATTTACCCAAGTCACCATTCATCAAAGCTAACTGTTGAGTGGTTGCCACAACCTCATCAAGTGCAGTTGGTAAACCATCAATACCTTTGGCTAGTGCATCGACAGAACCCTTTGCATCAGCAGCAGAAAAGCCCATAGCCTGCATCATTTTAGGGAAACGGTTCATTGTATCAACACGACTGATAGCGCCTCCCATAGAGCTAGAAATAGCCCCCATTGCAGTAGAAACAGCTTTACTAGCAACTGCAACAGCAGTACCGAATCCTAGAGCAGATTTTGAACCAGTACCAAAGCCTTTAGAAGATGAGTCGCCTAAACCCATCAAAAGACTTTTCAACGATTTAACTTCACCTCTAGCCTTTGTGCCATCTAAGTCAATGGTAATGGTCACTTTTCCATCAGAAGCCATTTAATACCCCCCTTTCTCAAATATCTGGTAGTGCATATTCTTCTTGTAATTTGCGCATTCTTTGTTTTTCTTTGGCATCTTCACCCTTTTGGGGTTTCCATGCCCTAATTTTCATCACTTCAACAAATTTAGTGCCATCTGGCAGACCAGCTAATAAAGCGTTAAATTTTTGCCAATGCAACTTCCCCTGTTCTTCAATCAAATCGATTTGATAAGCCTGCATAAACGATGAAAAAATATACTCACCATCATATTTGATTGAAAATAGGGGCTTATCATTACCGTCTGACTGTTCTTTAGGTTTTTTAGGTAATACATTCCCCTCAATGTCATATCTATCAACCTCATCAACAGCTTTTGTAACCTGTATATGTTTTCTAAACACTTCTTCATAGAGTGCTAAAGCCTCTTGTGTGTCCATGTCTTTAAAACTTTCATTTTCAGTTAGCTTAGCTAGCGCCAATTTAGGTTTTAGATGTGGTGGGATATATTCTTTGCTCCACATATCAAAGACCCATAAGACTCGGTCAAACGATAAGAAAAGCTGATACTCTTTGTCATCGAGTACCAGCCTGTCATCCATTTTTTTGGAAATATCAAACATTATTCAGCAAGATACTTCTTAAATGCTTCATCGTTTTGTCGTTCTTCGTTGACTTCTCGCAAAGCATCAGCGATCTGCAAGAATAACTTGAGGTAAGAAATTGTATTCTGGCCACAAGCATCATAAAGTTTTTGTGGCGCTTCACCATCAAAAGCTGCTGTGAAAAATTCATCTAGCAAGTCTTTGAGTTCTTTCCGCAACTCCCATTCTGTACCAGATTCATCAATCTGCTCAGCCTTTGCCTTTAGTTCAGCGGATTTCTTCTCAAGCATCTCGCTCTTTTCATCCGTTGCTTTAAATTCAAGGGTGACATCTCCAATGTTAAATGTCGTAACATCCTTGAGATCACCAAAATTGTAAGTACGTGCCATATTTTCTATTTCCTCCAAAATCAATTTTTTTAAAGAGTAATTGCTTTTTCGATTGGCGCTTTGATCCATTTGAGTTTGCAGCCAAACCCTTCATAATCTGTTGCATCACCAGAGCCTGCCTTAATTTCAGAAGCATTTGCTACTTGAGTGAATGATTTCTTGCCATTGGACTCAATCACTCGGTGCCACAAACGGCGACCATCACCAGTCTTATACTTCATATTTGCGATAAGTGCTTGCGCCTTATCTTCGGCATCATAGATCCCCTCTGCTGTGTAAGCACCAGCAACTGATGTGACAGTTTCCTCTTTGGTACCATCGCCATCATAATAGCCTTTGTCATCCGTTTCTTCATCAGTATCATCTTCGATACTTTCGATGTACTTAGCCAATGGGAAAAATTCATTGTCAGCCGGTACAGTGTCTGGTTTACTTGGGTCAAATGGCGCTACTAAGTGTTTGCGCTTGGCATTTTTTTGACGTACCATGTGTTTATCCTCCTGCGATTTCTAATTTAGCGGTTACTTGCAACGTATAGACAAAGTAACCTTGTTCATCTTTTCCGTTGATACCTGGTTTCCCGACATCAAGAGAAAGAAAAGTATATGTGTTATCTGTGCTAGGTAGCTCAATATCAAAACCTGATAAGTCTCCATTGATTCGCCAAATCGTATCACTAGCCTTTTGATTGCTCTTACATTTAACAGCAATTTCAAACGGCAGCGATACTTCTCTAGTACCATCCATGTACTGCTTATCAATCGAACCACCCGGCAAAGCATTGATGACCAAATCATCCTTATCATCCTCAAAATAATCAAGACGTGCTTTCATTGGCAGATTTTCGATTTCATTGATATGTGCCAACAGCACTTCCTGAAAATTTTTGTTATTCTGCATCATCTCAACCCCATAGCTCTAATGGCGACTCGTTTTAGTTGGTCAACCTTGGCCTTTAATGGCTTATCCCATCTCTTTCCGGTTCCGGGTGTCGTATATTTTCTAAAGACTACAATCCCATTCGTGCCGTGAAAATGAGCTCTAGCATAAACTGTGTTATAGCTAATATCACCGTTCGACTCAATGCGACCAGATGCTCTCAAAGGGCCACCCCTAAAAGGTATATATGGCTCCATGGTCATCATCCCTTGACTAGCCATTGCTAGCTTGCCACGTTTTACAGTCTCTGGAGAAAATTTACGTTCAACACCACCAAGGTCAACTACCACTCTGACATCAGCCATCAAATCACCTCGACTTCATAGCTAAAGACTTTACCATTAAGATAATTGGGTTGATAACCTGTGATGGTATAATCACGCGCCCCATCATTCACAGTCGCACCCAGCCAACTATCGTCAACTGTCACGCTTGCAAATTTGGGATAGATATAAATAACACCGACTTTTTGCCGTGTTTTAGAGTTGTTAGTACCCACAACCTGAACCGACCTATCAAACCGTACTGGTTTAATATCTAACGGATCAGAGTAACCAACATCCCCAAAATCATTCTTGTCCGCAACCTTTCGGACAGAAATAGCATCAGTCAATAGCCGTTTATCTATCATAATCAACCGCTGTGACTAGGCTAAAACCTGCTTGCTTCAAAATATTCTCAGCATCCAGCGAAAGGTTGAACCGCTGACCTGCCGATCCATTTTGAGACTTGCGATAAGAGATTGATGTGCGGCCGATGGAAACACTTGTCATGGCTTGTCTGTCATCGGCTGTCATGATGCCTGAAACATCCAGATAAGCGATTTGAAAGGCCATAGCTAGCTTTACCGCCTGTTTTCGGTAATCTGCTTCTTTATCAAAATCAATGTGTCTTTGATAAATTCCTTGAGTATAGAGGTTGATTGCAACCTCTGCCCGCTTTGCTAGATTTTCAAAATCAACTACCTCATCAAAGCCTAGCTTGACAAACTCATCTTTAGTTAAATAAGTCATGCGTAACCTCCTTTACAAATAAAGGGTGTTACCACCCCTTATTTTTCATCTACTGCATCTGTTACTGCCTCAGTAACAGTTTTACTGTTGCGAGCTACCTTTTTAGGTTTGTCTTCATCAACTAGCACAAGCACTGCATCAACATCTGGAAATGCTGATTTTAGGTCAGCATTGACAGCCTCTGCGTATGCTTGCTCTAGCTCAATAGTTTCTCCAAGAGAGACATCTTTCCCAAGACTAGTAAAGTAGATGTTCTTTTTGGCTTCGTAAAGCGCCATATCCTATTCCTCCCTACTCTTCATCGGCTTTCGCTTTGTCATCATCGGTTTTCGCTTTGTCATCATCGGCTTTTTTCTTAGCTTTTGGTTTCTCCTCAGCCTCAACGAATTCTTCGAAACCATCTAACAACAACTGTGCCTCAAGATCGCTGCCCTCTTGGACAGTGTAAACTTGGTTTTCTTTGATGTATTTTTTCATCTGCTACCTCCCGTTATGCGGATTTATGAGAAACGTAGATTCCATCCTTCTTGTTTTCAAGGACAAACAAGTCATGGTACATGCGGTTTTGGTAAAGATATCCATCTCCCTCTGTATGTTGTCCAGGAGCAAAAAGATAAATGGAATTAAATTTAGCTTTTGCGATGACTGCTGGCTTAGCAACGATAAGGAAATTGATATCTTTACCGCCAGAGGCTTTGACAAACCCTTCTGTAAACTCAAATTGAGTTTTAAAGCGTGCATCATCCCAAACCTCAATGATTTGCACCCCGTCAAGAGAGGTAACACGTGTATCAATCCCTTGAGGGGATGTTGTGGCAATCGAACGTGTGAAATCTTTTGAGCGTTCTAAGAAATCCATGATTTCACTAGATACATAGATCACGATGTTAGCTGCTCCATACTTACGGATCGGCAAGATAGCAGATTTCAAGCGTGAGTACACATTAGTTTCTGAGTAATCATCTTCTGACTTGAATTTTGTTGCTGTAATTGCTGTCGTAGCCAGTTTAGAAAAGCGGTACGCATCCAGTTCTGGCGTTGCATGTTCTGTGATAAAAGTGCCTGTAACATTAGCTGCTGACAATTCTTCGTTAGTCTCGTCAACATCTGCTTTGTCGACGAAGAACTCAATATCACGGTCAAAACCAAGTGTGTAAACTTTTTTTTCGTTTGAAACTGTACCAGCGTTATAGCCTTTTGTTCGTGTATGAGCTTTATAGCCTGATACAGATACAGTTGGAATTTCGAAAGATTTAGCTCCTAACCAAATAACTTTTGGGGTTTCCAAAATATTGGTAAGTGCGCCTTGCATCAGTTTTTGGTCAAACTGTTTTTCTCGTTTAGTAACGTAGTTAATTGACATCTATAGCCTCCTTTTAAAATTGATTAAACTAACCCTAACGCTGCCGCGAATGCATCCTCTGCAGACCCAGCACCTGCCGCTGGATTTCCTTGTGGCAAGATATTAGGATTAGGTTTTCCGCTGTCTTCTGCTTCAAAAAGATAAGGATCACTTTCTTTAAGCCCATTGATGACATCATCAATTTTAGGTTTGCCGTTTTCATCAAGTTCAATGGCATCCACGTCAATAAACTTCATCAACGCTGCTGGATTGTGAGCCTTAGTATCTTTCAAAGCAAGATTGATAGCGTTCACCTTGTTTGTTTTGGCCAGTTCGGCTTCTGCATCCGCTTTGTACTTGTCATATTCGGCTTGCAACTTCTCAAGAGCTTCTTTCTGTTCAGCGCTTGTATTTGCATCTGCTTTCATGTTTTCAAGTTGTGCCTCTGCATTCTGCAACTGGTTTTTCAAACTATCTCGCTCTTTGGTGATAGTTTCCAAGGCTGATTTGTCCTCGTTGAGCTCTTTTCCTCGCAAGGCAAAGACATTTTTAGCCTGTTCTTCTGTCAATCCAAGTTTGAGTAGTTCTTCTGTCGTAAATGCCATTTATACCCTCCTAGTTCTTTTTAGGTGGATAACTCCCACCTCAAGCAAAATATTATTTACTTTCTCAATATACCTTTGATTAGATGGGATTTTTTACGGTTTTAGGCAAACAAAAAAGCGCTGCACAGGGCAACGCTAGATTATGTGTATAATTTCTCTCTGCTGTAATCTCGATACAGAAAATCATAGCTATCTACAAGATTCCTGATTTTGTTTTGATACATTCTAACCTTGAGTTTTTCAGCTTGTATCAATTCATCATCTTTCATAGTATTTGCGTAATGCAGACGCTCTTTATGATGTCTGATAGTCCTTTCAAGCGCTCTTTGTTTCGCTTGGATGCGTGCATTTTCCTCTGCTTGTTCTGGTGTTAGGTCTGCAAGATAATATGGCAAGTCTGGCATTTCATTCACCCCGACTATAAAAGGAGTCAGATAATGGCCACAATGTACTCCAAGACACCCGCCAGCTGATCCATAGTCATAATCATACAACGAATAGACTTTAGTACCATTGACTACCCTAGTCTCTCCAAACGTGACTATCTTCCCTTGAATGGGACTGCAAGCTGGCCGTGCTGTGCGTTTGATTGAGTAGTAAAAGGTATCTATCCCCATTTCTTCTGCAGGAGCTGTACGCATCTTATTAAAGACCTTGTACATCGTACTCTTGATAATCGTCCTAGCATAGCTATCTGCTCGCCACTCTCTCCCTGCGCTATCAGTAAATCCAGTAAAGCCCTTTTTCTGCCAGTTCATAATGGTTTCATGGATGGCTTTGTCTGCTGTTTTTGTTCCTGCAACGACCTCAGCGACAGATTGCTCTACTATAGACTTATAAACTGCTTGGATGCTTTCTGGCAAAGTCGTATTGATTAGGTTAAGATCACTGACCGCTTGGGCTGTATAGGCTTCTAAAGCATCTGTGACACCGTTTCTGGCTATCCCGCTGTGTCCATGCCCCAAGTCTTCTTCAAGTTGCTGTTTCGTATCTTTATATACCTTTAGCCCCTCATTCTCGATGACATCACGCAACAAATCTTCAGCAATCCCTGTACGCTCAACAATGATTTTCAAGTTTTCCTCGTTGAGCATGTGCATATCGTTCAACTTTTCGAGTTGCCAGATATAGGGATTTTCTGCAAGGTCAGCACTGCTGCGCTCTTTGAGTCGCTTTATCATGCTGTCAAATAACTCAATCTGCATCTTAGCATATATATCACTAACCCCTTGCATTTTCAGAGAAAACTGCTGATCGTTAAGAGTCGGTTTCTTCTGCTCTTTCATCTAGCCACCTGCCTACTTCATCCCTAAAAATTCTTGAACGCATGCTAATACCTAGCCACGCCCCTATTTTTTTGCAAATTTTCATCATCTTGTTGTTTACCTCTGCCATACAAGGCCAACTCTGCATCATTCTCTGGCGGTAGCTCTCCATTGATTTCAGCCAATTCTTGAGCCGCTTCATCATCTGTGATGTTGAGCGTTTTTGCAATCCCTCTCTTTTGTGTCGCAAATCCAGCTGCAACCATCTTCATCCAATAATCAAGCTCTGCATGCCTATCAGTAAATACACCATCATCAAGATTTACTGAAATATCATCTAGGCTAGGAATAGACCCTTTATAGATGTCAACGGCTTTACCCAACTCACACATAGAAACACAAAGCTCTTTGATAGATTGCTCAACAAGTGCAACAATACTGTTACGCATCTGGTATGTATCGCTATTCTCGCTAACAATCTCTGTTGCCGTCTTAACCCCTTGACCATCAAACGTAAACATGCCACTAGATACCCCTATCTGCATTTCAAAGAGTTTTAGACCCTCTGAAATAGCTGAAATGTAATCAGATGACCTGATAGGCGTTGTAAGGTCAATGATATTGCCACTATCCATGTTGCCAGCCCCTACCTGCATATACACATTTTGTTCAACATCAAAGCGGCGCTTAAAGGTGATATTGCCTTGGGTGTCTTGCACTTTTAATTGTGTCAGTTGCTCTGGCACGATCACGCGCCTTTGCCCCATCTTAATCTCCCACATAAACTCATCATAAGTACGGTTGATGAAATCAATAGTAGTTTTAGCATTGTCAAAGATAGATAATCCAAGAGGTGAGTTGATATCTTTATTATTCATACCCGGTGTTTTCAGATAAGTAAACAACGGTCGTGATAGGTCTTTTAATACCGTTACTGGCTCTAGGTCTGGGTAGAGTTCTTGTAAGTTGACTCTCTGACCTAGCGATTCACCTGTATCTGATTTATATAGCTCATTGGTGATCCGGTATAAGTTCTTATCCTTTGTACTGCCTATCTCGCTACCGTCTTTAGTTACCCATTCGTGGAACTCAACCAAAGTATAATATACATTAGTTTTACCCTCTGATTTAATAGTTTTGGTCAAAATAGCAGCGCTTGAAACATCTTGCGTATTCGACTGCAATGGCAAAAACACCGGTGCTTGCACAAAGGCAACACGGATTTTATCGCCATCCACATAGGGGCGCATAGCGAGCCCTCCAAGCGCCAGAGCGCTTTCTAAGTACCTTTCAAAGTTCTTGTTAAAACGATCATTGGCAAGCATATCATTCAAGAACTTGTTCAGTGTTTCGTCCTCTGCTGAAATTTCTGCTTGTTCGTTGTAAACAAGGCTGGCAATCTTTTTGGCTGCTGTGCGGGCAATTGGTAAGTGTTGCATCTTGCGGCGCTTCCTATCTCCATCAGTGTTGATATACTCAACATCATCAAACTTGGACTGGTAGTAACTCAGATTGTGTTGAATACGGCGAAACTCCTCTTGTGTCACAGCGATTTTCGGATGATCGAGAATGCTACTTAGATTTGCTGTTGTCATGTTATACCTCCCACGGTTAAAAAAGTCTTTTATCTTCTGAAACAGGCTCATGTCTGCCCTCCTTATGTGTTGCCCACGCGCAAACCGAGTATTTTAGCGTTGTCTAATACAAAATACTGTGATGTGTCGCATGTGTGGTCATCTTCCTTGATAACGCTAGGATTATCAGATTTGATTGTCTTTTCATCCCAGCGATACATTTTGTGTTCTTCAACAAATATCTTGTTATTTTCTGTATTGAGATAGTAAAAGCGACCTTGTGCAAGCAAAGATTGAAAACTGTCAATCATCGTCACTTTTTTTAGCTTGGCTACTGGATGCCATCTCAGGCCGAAATCAAGAAACATCTGATTTCTAAGCGCACCCTCTGCACTATCTATGGTGTACTGCAGAGCTGGCACTCTATATTGCGAGATAACAGCCTGTATAAACTCATAGATTTCTTGAGATAGCTGACTAGGTGCTTTCTTTACCACTTGACCAGCTGGTGAATAATACCAGGTATCTAGTAAGATCACTTTCCCTTTTGCTGTGATACCAAAAGCACAACAAGCGGTTGCTGATTGTTGGTGTCCACCGTCAAGAGCAAATGAAATACCTATGAGTCTATCATCACTTGGCAAATCATCTAACGGGTGAAAGGTGCTCATGTTATACACATTATTCCCTAACCCAACAGCCTCACCAAGATATAGATACCTGTAATAGTCATAGTCATTCTCTTTAATGCGCTCTATATCTTCCAGCATCTGCTCTGTCACAAAGCCTAGCTCATCATCTAGGTACGTGCTAGAGTGTGCTAGATAATTCTTATTAGTCTTGACACTCTCAAACCATTCATTGATCCAGCTATAGGGGTTTCTTGGAGGATTGTAAGACCAAAAGAATTGCACAAATTTAGCGCGTGGGTGTTTTTGGCGCATAAAGGTTACGTTAGACTGGTCAAAGTCCTCCTGACTACCAAATTCAGCAGCTTCCTCATACCAGACTGCTATGATGTTCCCAATGTCATTTGACTTGAGTTTTTGAAAGTCATCTTGGCCATAAAAGTAGAATGTTGAGCCTGTCTTTTTGTGGATGATCTGAAACGGGCTAATAGTCTTTTTGAATTGACCAGCTAATCCAAATAAATTCAAAGCCCACCAAACTTTGTTAAAGACACTATCTCTAATAGTGGCAGCGACTTTGCGTATGACTACTACATTTGCTGTCTCTCCTGATTTAATATACCGAGCCATCATATAGACTAGCTTTAGCACAATCACAGACGATTTAAACGAGTTCCGACCGCCTTTTAGCACATTGTAAGGCAAACTAGATACCCAGACCGATTTAAAATGAGGATTGACATTTTTTTGTACATTAAAGGTCATCTGTCGCCCCCTCTACTTCACCAGCCCACTCATCCACGATATGGATAGGCGTATCTGTCAAGCTATTGGCCTCCGCACGCTCTTTATTATCCAATTTAAGCGATTTGATGCGCTCTCTTTGTTCTCGAATGTCGTACTTATCTTTTGTATTGGTTAGCTTGATGATGTTTTCTGTGGCTTTTTGATTGCCCTTTACAGCCTGCTGAAATGTGGCAAAGGCTAACAAAGCCTCATTACTGCCATCCATTCCCATATCTTCAAGTTGCTTCTTGATATTTTTATCCGTTACATCCAATGAGAGCAACGTTTCAAATGCTTTTTTGAGGTCAGCTTTTTTACGTCTGGCTTTGCCGCTGTTTATGCCACCTTTAGATGCAATCTTCTTTACTTCATCTTTGCTTCGTTCGCTCATTGGCTTTAAGTTTTTAGTTCCATCTCTAGGCAATTCTGACCTCCTTTCAAACAAAAAAATCACAAGTATTTATTACTTATGATTTTATTTTATTAAAAAGGGGATGTTTTACGCTGTTTTGAGGCAAAAAATAAAAAGCCCCATTTCTGGAGCTTGTCTAAGTAGTCGGACGGATTTGCACCGCCATTTCTCTGTAATAGAGCGTATTCCTTCTTCAAACCACTGCCCTACTTATCTATTCCTATTATCCCATATTCTTTGAACTCTTGCAAGCAATTTTCTCTCTCTGATAGTCAGATTTCTATCACCTTTTTCATTGTGATTATATCCTTTATGTACATGAGGGATGATTTTCTTGCCTTTTATAGTATGAGGAGAACCTGTCACATCTATCTGTCGTCTCCTCTTGTTTTTCCTATCGTAAAACGATATAGATTTTATCTTATTCTGCTTGTTCACCGTGGCATAAACACGCCCTTTAGTTCGTGTTTCCATGGGAGCTTTTGCTGAACCACTGGTACTTCTTACAAACTTTATCTTACCTGATCTATGTAATGTTTCATATTCTGTACCGTATTTATGCTTACCAAAACCAAGACCAATACTTGCACCACGTCCACCCATAGCATCACCTCTTATTGGATTTGAAATACCCTGCTTTTATAAGCCTTTTTCTTTCATTTCTGGACAAAGGACTTACTCTAACATTCATTTGTTTGCTCTTTTTTTCGTACCTCGCTATAAGCGACTTCAAACTTGCTCCTCTACCGCCCATTTTTCTTCATCCTTTCTGTCGTTGCATTGTCAAAATAGACAACCTCGATATCTTTATAGTCATAATCAACTTTGCCACCATAAACAATAATTTTTGTAGGTGATAATCGTTTAATCATTTCATCCATGCCGTCAATCCAGATTTGAAATTGCTCTTTATTCTGCTTTACCCCAATAGTGCTGACCGCTAGAGTCGCATTTTTAGGTAGTCCATCAAAACAGAAATCAAAGCTATCACTTGTTGACCATGATACAGTTGGGATGACTGTAAGCCCGTAATTTTGCATGATTTGCCCGATCAATCTCGATCTATAAATATTCCATACTTGCATAGCAATAGGCATATCAAGATAAAGGCTAAAATCTGGAGTAAGGGCGCAATCAAAATCTAATAACTTCTCAATATAAAAATCTGGGCGCTGCCATATCCTTTCAAATTGATAATCATCCAAAAAGAAGTGTACTCCTGCTGTATGGTCTGGCTTGTTCAAAACGTAATTGAAGCCCTGTAAATTGTTCGGCGTATGATTCACACCCTCCAAAGTTGGCATGTTATACTTTCCCTCAGTGCGCGTGCTGTCATAATCGAAAAGATTATACTGATTGATGGTTGTATCTCTGTGAAAATCCTCTGTATTTTCTTCCATAGTTTCAATCTCTGGTTCTTGTTCTTCTGTTTCAAATTCTAAATCTGTAACAGATAAGTCAAAACCAAATTTACTCATATCAATCGTTTTAAACTCAGCAAGTTCGATATTCAAAAGTTCCGCATCCCAAGCTGAATACTCTGCAACTCGATTATCTGCTAGTCTATACGCTTTGACTTGCTCATCTGAGAGATTTACAGCATGGGCTATAGGGATTTTATCAATACCTAAAGAAAGAGCCGCTTTGTGTCTTGTGTGGCCTGTGATGATGATATTGTTATCATCAACTAATATTGGCTGTTGAAAACCAAAAGCCTTGATAGATGCTGCGACTTTTTCAACTGCTTCACCATCATTGCGCCTAGCATTATTACGATATGGCTTGATAAGGCCAATATCCACATATTCAATTTTTAGATTATCCATATTTACCTCATTTCAAAAAAGCCCATATATCTTGATTATAGATATATGGGCTAGGGGATTTTTACGGTTATTTAATTAGAGGGAGATATTTGTAAGTAGCGTAAAAATAGTTATCGAACCATTTATTTAGATGTTTGTAAGCTTGGCTGGGGCTTGAATAGAGAATGTTTTGACACGCGCCAATCACATTGAGATTTTTATAGACATAAACCTCTTTGATTGTTTTTAAAATATTTTTATCTGATTTTTCTACAAATTCTGCTGTAACAGTTTTTAGATTGACTAAAAAAATCGCTTCTTCAATATTATTTTTCAAAAAGCTTTGATGAATTTTTTGCTCAAGTATTGTTTTTTTAGGATTGTCCTTGTCTCTCAAAAAATACCACTTGAGCCAGGTTATCTCTCTGCGATGCATGACAGACAGTCTCTCTATTTTCTTTTTAGTCATTATGTTTGCCTCATCTATCTATCACGACATATCCGATAATTAACGCCCTCTGAATTAAATCTGGATCATCCATCAACTCTCTTATTTCTGGATCAAAAAGCGCTTGGCGTTGATACTCCAAATAATCTGCTTGCTTCTTTGATAATTCAATCATCTATTTACCTCCAAATTTACTGCTAATCCAGCTCAAAATAACTTTTCAACTCCCCTTTGAGCTTATCGAATGTATCACACCGTTCAATCATATCTACAATATCCTGCAACGTATCCTCTTTATTCAATGTGTTCTCTGATACTGCATCGGCTACCCATTTTGGATGTGTGCCAGCGTAAGAGAACTCATCTTGAGGCAATAGCTCAAGCAATGCCTCATATCGTTCTTCAAGTGCAATCAACGCTCCAAATGCATTGATATAATCAGCATCATCTTTCTTCTTCTCAAATACATCTGGCTGATTTTGCTTTACCATTTCCACATAGATTGCAGACCATTCTTTTTCTGAAAAACGTGATTTTTCAACTAGTGCGCCATACTCAATTTCCTTACCATCGACTGTCACTTTATAATTCATTTTTTCTTCTCCTTATTTGTTATAAAAAGTCACATTATTTGTCCATCTACCACTTTCACTTTTGCGTAATTAAAAGTGAAAGTTGTCCCAAAGACATCCTTAAATAAATAAACTAGCTAACCATATCAAAAACGAGCAAGTTATGATTTTTGAAATACCGCTTTTTACAGAATATGAATAATCTTCATAAGATTCTTTTTTGCTGGATAATACAGGGAAAATGAAAGATAGTAGCGCATCCATCCCCAACGCTTGCCAAACTGTAATTTTATCAACTGGAACAATTGACGTGATAATTTCATTCCAACCATACTTTACTACAAATGGAGAGGCAACGATTACAAATACCGCTCCTAAAATAATTCCTAGTTTTTTCATTTTATAAAGCCTCCTCTATATCAAACACTAATCTATAATGCCCTTTTTCCTCGCTTAATCCGCCATAAACAAAAGATAACTTTCTGATAACCTTGTGATTATCATCTGTCCAAATACCCGCATCCGTCATGCCATCTATAATAGCTTTGACTGTTGGATAAAGGTTAGGCGGATCTAGTTTAGATTTAGTAGGGCTGTAAATTGTAACTGTAACCTCACAAGGGTTAGAGGGGCTAAAAGCAGCCCTCCCTTTATCCTTGTTCATCAATGTATGCCAATAAGCAAAAGCTCTAATGCGCTTAGTAACCTTGGCTTTATCTGTCTGATGTTGCCTGTCATTACTGTTGATAACCATGTTCAGAGCTTTGTTTTTGGTGTTTCTAGGCAATGAAAATTCAAATTTCATTCAAAACTCCTAATTTCTTAGAATAATTTTATTTGTGATTTATAGCTGCTTAGCCTGGTCGCTGCCAACTCATATATGTGTTTGTCTTTTTCAAAACCAACATACTCAAAACCTAACTCTTGACAAGCAATCAAACTACTTGCTGATCCTACATGGGTATCAAGTATTTTATCCCCCTCTTTTGCGTAATTCTGTAACAACCAGAAATAAAGATTTGTCGGTTTTTGTGTCGGATGGATTCTAACCTCGTTCAATGCCTTATTTCCTTGTTGAATATGCCCTTCAGATATTGACTTACCTTGCATCATACCATTCCACATATAGCGAAACAAGCGCGTGCTATCATGCAAACTGCAGTATGCTATCTCACAGTCGGAAAAACTTGATGAGCCATTGACTTTATCCCACACAATACGTCCCGAACCAAAAGAATAGTCGAAATAGTTCACGCCCCAAATAATTTGATTTTTTGATACTCTAAAAAGCTCGTCAAAATAATCTTGATTTGGAATTTGCCACTCTGAGGTTTCGCCATACAACCTACTGACTCCAATTGGACTTACTTTACGTCCGTAAAATTTTCTTTTTTCTGGGCCAGAAAAATATGGTGGATCAACAATGGCTAAATCAAAATAGTTATCTGGAAAATTCTTCATTCCCTGCAAACAATCTTGGTTTAAAAATTCACTCATTACTAACAGAACCTCTCTGTTTTAAATACTCTGGTATATCATCGCCGATCTCAAGACTATCATATTGAGATTTTGTGACCAAAAACTTCCCGTATGCTCCTGCTGTCACGGTATAATGGCCAGATATAATCTGCTTATCAGTTATTTTTCCATACATCACGCCCCCAGCGTTATCTACCTGGTGAATGATAACAGATTTTCTCTGCTTTAATTCATCGACCTGTTTCTCTAGTGCTGAGATTTTTGCTATGTAATGATCTTTCGATACAACTATACCTAAACTGAATATAGGGATTGCTAAGAAAAATATAGATAAGCAAAAGCTTATCAATCGCTTTTTGACCATTTCAACCTCCAGACAATAATTTATAGACTGTGTGCAGCAATCCAAACGCATAGACATACAGCACAAACCATAAAACCTTATCGAATGTATTTTCTTTAAAGCTATTTCTTCCAGCGATTGCAATCAGCAATGCCAATAAAAGGCACGCTGATACAATCATAAACTTATAAAATCCAATCATACTTTTTTCTCTCAATTTTTAATTAGGCACTTTTGCAGTATGCTTTATGCCAAAACTGTGATATTTTCTTGGTCTGCTAGTTGCTCTTTTAGATAGGCTGCAATATTTCCCACCGCATCGGCTACCCAACGCTTACCATCTGCCTCAAATAGAGCCATATTTGCTTGTTTGTCAATTCTGAAAACAAATAGACTCGCTGGTTGCTCAACCTCGCAAAATGTACGATATGGGCGCAATGTAACTGGATTAGGTGCTTTGCCTTTAGCGAGACTAGCTACCCCTGTTTTAACGGTTGCCACTTGAGAGACCCCATTATCTTCAATTTCAGCCCCATTCTCAATTTTCAATGCGCTAGCAAACTCCAGTAATGCGCTACGGTCATTGTCATCAATAAAGTTTGATTGCAACATGATGTTAAACTGCTCTGGTGATAAGAAACGGCCAAAAGAAAGCTCTGGGATGCGTGCCTTAACATCAACAAGTAATGTACGATGTTCACGCTCATCATTTTCAGACCAAACACACACCTCATCATTTTTCTCAACTGCTACAATCAAGCGTTGTTTTTTCAAATTGTTGAGGTCAGTTTTGAGATAGTCAACAAGACTTGTTAAAGTTGATAGCTCCAAAGTTTTAGGATAGCGTTTAGGATCAAGTTCCTTGAGATTGAATTTGTTAGCGTCAAAATACTCTGTACCATCTACTGCTGTTAAAATTTCTAATCCATTCTCATTTAGTTCTACTGCGTATTCCAATGCTGCTTTAAGATTTTCTGTTGTCATATTAGTTACCTGCTTTCTTCTTGTTAAAATCAATAATATCTGGTTTTGTTTCTGCTTGCTGTTGCTCCACTTCCTCTACTGGTTGTCCAATATCGGTTCGTAATTGAGCCTCATCATCAAAATACATCTGACCTGGCATACTACTTCTAAGTTCGTTTGCATGCACCATACCTGTATCATAGTCACGGCCAACAAGAATAGTTGTAGCTACTGCATTTTGAGGTGCTAGCTTAGCTTTTACATCCATGATAGTATCAACTACTGTACGCTCATCATTAGATGACATTTTCAGCGTAATTGTGATAGTACGTTTTGCTTTCGCATCTGTATTTAGGTCTAGGATATTATCAAAAACTTTCTCAAGTTCATGATCCAATTTTTCCTGTAACCCACCTTCTGCAATATGTGATAGGTCTAAGCCTATTAGTTTTCTAGTCATTTTCCCCTCCTATTTCAATAAACTTTGCAGCTTTTTCAATTTTGATTGATCCTCAAGCAAAGACTGGTAGGCTTCTTGCTTGATTAGAATGTAACCAGTTAAATCACGGCCAGTAATCACATCATCATCTGGCAGTAATTCTAATTGCTCGGATGTATCTTCTTCTGCATCAGAAACAATCCCTTTTTTCTTTTTAGTAAAAGTATTAGCAATTACAACGATATCCGCTTCATCGCTCAAAAATGCTGATACTTGGCATTTCAGAACTTCTGCAAAAGCATCAATTTCAACTGTGGTAGGATCGGCGACATTACGCTCAATATCGCTGACTCTGTTTTGAGAGACATCCAACTTAGGGGCGAGATCATACTGTGTAAGACCTGCCTCTTTGCGGATAGCTCTTAATTTTGCGCCATCAAATACTTTCATTTGAATATCTCCCCGCCATCTTCAAAGAAACGTTGGCGTATTGCATTTTGCGCAATCTTTACTTGCGTATTTGGTTGTTGATAGTATTCAACCTGTCGTTTGTATTTACAAACAGCCTTTTTCGCAAAAGTTGTGACAATGCCTGACCACGTTGTCGTCAAAATAGCAGTTAAAATTAAAATAAGTTCAAATTTTGTCATGTAGTTTTTCCTTTTCAAATTGGTTTAGTACGGTCTGAAATATCTCTAACAATAACTTTTGAGGGATATTAGACCGCTCGTTATAGGATTTTGTAAAGTTACTTAAAGTTGTTTTAGCAGGTTTAATATCATTCTTTAAACCAAGTAAAACATTGCCTGCAAATTTTGTAGGTTTCTGCAAAGGATAATCATAATTGTTATATCTAGTAAGGTTGAAATATGGTATTGGAAAACCTAAAATATTCTGAATATACTCCCAGATTTTGCTAGTCGCTGGATTTTCTATAATCCAGTATTTAGGTTCATACTTTTTAATAATCTGAATAGTATTAAATATTGTAAGCTCTCCATTTATACGCTTTACATACAATTTCTCGAAATCGTAATTGTGATGAGCATCTATAAAATCCTGTTTTGATCTGACGGTAAATGGGCTTGGTGTTTTTTGTGGTGTAAATAAGCTGTCAGATAAATCTTCACGCTTCCAGTACGCCGTGCCATTTGCCATAGCACAAGCCCTTGACCAACTTTCACAAGGTGGGCTTGCTATAATAAGATCTGGATGAGGTAGCTTATCAAGCGTATCAAATAACTTATTATCTCCAAATAATCGTGAGTAATCTGCAAGGTTGAGGGGGATGAAATGATTGTTCTTGTTTTCTATATCAATCCCAATCGGGTAAACCTCAATATTCGCCCCCCACCCCGAACTATTTAGCGTGTTGATGGCTTTAGTATATGACCCATTGCCACTATCAAACAGCGCCCATACTATCATTTTCCTCTTTGACACAAGCACCTCCTAGAATGGCAGATCATCATCACTGATATCCATAGGGTTTGACCTACCAAATGGATTGTTATCACGAGTGAAATCAGGAACTGGGTTTGTTGTATTCCCCTCAAAAAAGCTACCTTGTTGTCCGTAACCATTTCCATTTTGGAAATCGTTCCCTATGTTATTTCCGTTTTGGAAAGAACTGCCCTGGTTGCTGTAACCCTGTTGCTGATAACTGCCATAATTATCTTGATAACCTTGATTATTTTGCTGACTGCTGCGGCTCTCCAACATTTGAAAATTACTAGCAATAACTTCTGTGACATAGACACGCTGACCTTGCTGATTGTCGTAGTTACGAGTTTGGATTGCACCTGTAACGCCAATCAAAGAGCCTTTTTTAGCCCAATTAGCAAGATTTTCTGCTGCTTGTCGCCAGATAACGCAATTGATAAAATCAGCCTCCCTCTCTCCAGCATCGTTTTTAAAATTACGATTGACAGCCAGAGTAAAGGTTGCAACTGCGATATTGCTTTGCGTGTATCTCAGCTCAGCATCTTTTGTAAGCCGACCTACTAAAACAACATTATTGATCATTTTGCACCTCCTCTACATCTAGTACCTTTATTTCATATTTATCAAGCTTTAATAAGCCAGTGTATCGTTTCACAAACTCAATCGCAGCCATAAATGAATTTTCTGCATTGATCTCTGACCCCAAATCAAGACTTCCGACTTTACCGCTGACATAAAAACATCTCATAGGTCAGACTCCTTAACAAACACCCCATCAACCATCTTACCTTGACGGTCTTTGATGTTTTCACTCAATTCATTAAATGTCATTACAAACCTCCTAAAGTTTCAAAACTAATAAAATTATCCTCAAGATATTCTTTAAGCTGCTCTAGTTGAGGTTTGCCACCATGCAAAGTCAAGAGCATTGTGACTTCCAAAGGCTCGCTAGGCTCAAATTTTGGCGCTTCTTGCGCATTGTTTTGAGGTTCCGGTGTAATTGTACTCTGTTCCAAAATCTCGCCTGTTTCAGCATCGATAGCCTTGATATTCACATTTGCGTTTTCTCTGGCCATACGCTCAATTTCGGCTTTACGTTCTGCCTCTGCTTGAGCTTGCGCCTCCTGTTGCTCTTTGCGCAAGATAGCAGCATCACGATCAGACTTCATGAGGTTTAAAACATCCACTAAGGTTTTTCCATCTTCAAGGTGTCTGATATAGCTATCAGCTGGCAATTCGTATTCATTAGCTTGACCAAAAATAGCCTGTTTGTTCGCTTTAAATTCTTCAAGAGCATCAAACTCTGCCAATACCAAAGCATCCATTTCATCAAGCGTTGATTTCTTGAGTTCAAATTTACTAGATTTGAAATATTTTTTGAGGCTGTATTCGTCGTAACGATCTTCAAATGTGGATTTTTCAAGACCTGCTACCATACATTTCTCTTCAAAAGCGGCACGGACGACATCCACGCGCAATAATCGCTCGTGTTCATCGATATCATCCCTGACCTTTCTAAGTTTAGTTAGCAATTCACCCAATGGGATGCGTGATTTTTCAAGTCTTTCTTCAAATTCATCAAGTGGATTTTTAAAATTCTTAGCAATCTTTTTACGCTCACTATCTAATCCATCATCAAGGGCTTTGTATCTTGTGATTTGTTCTTTGATTTCTTTATAATCAAGTTCATCAATTTTTTTATCTTCAAGCTGCGAAACTGCTAGAGCAATGGCTTTATCAAGACTATCAAAGTCAAGAGTGATTTTTCCTGGCACATAAATCGGCTTAATGTTTTCTAGTTCACTTAAGGTCACGTCTTTCATTTTTTCTAATCCTCCAATCCTAAGAATTTGAATAAATCAGCCTTAATATCACGTTTTACGGGCTCTGGCGCATCTGATCCATCTAGCATTTTGATTTCATGTGTTGCCTCGACAACAACGATATTGCAACCAAAAGACTCCGCCAATGCAGCCATTCGCTCTTGTTGTTCTTCATAAGCGTCGTAATCCAAGATCAAAGCATCTTGCATGCAATCACACAAGCCTACCTTGTAAGCTAAGCGTTTTTCGTGATGGTCATACTCTGACACAAAATGACCATTTTCTTTGTTTTGAAAAGCGATAAATTTTTTAGTTTGTTTCATGTTGTTTCCTCTTTCTTTTTTTCCCTCAATTTGTTTCAATTCTTTAGTTTTATAGCTGCCACACTTTGGGCATTCCAGAAATGTATAATCATCATTATCTGTTGTGGCTTTATAGTACATAAAACCACATTCTAAACAGCCAAAATTCCCACTTAGCATATCAACCACCTTGTTTTTCATGTGCTTTTTGAATTTGTTTAGTGAGGTAATCCATCACTGTGTTATAACCGTCAACTGGCACTTTGTGAAAATCGTCTATTTGGTACTTGTTCAATACGAAATTTGCAATTGTATCAAATAGCACTCCCTTTATCATCGCAATTTCTTCAATGCTCTTGATGATTTCTTGACACTGAATGTTGTCAATGTACCTTACTTGATTTTGTTCTTGGGGTTGCTGGTTGTTTGGTTTCTGTTGCTGATTAGTCTGCCCTTGTTCTTGGCTTTCTTCTACTGGATACTCATCAATATCTTTTTCGCCGATAGCGAATAGACCTTGTAAGGCGTACTTTCGAGCGTATGAGCTGACTGCACCTGTCCACTGTGGCTCCTGCATCTGCTTAATCTGACCTTTTTGTGTATTGAATACTGGTACTGGACTCATTTCAGCGTATGCTGTTGATTGGTATTTCTCGTTTCTTTCATCATTGAAAGCTACGGCCGTTGCTCTTACAAAGATTTTCCCAACAAGCTCAATGAGTTCATCCGTCACAATTACAGACCAATCACTTTTCAACTCTTTGAAAGTTGTATAGATATCCTCGGCATTTCTAAATGCGTACTTTACATCTTTTGATTTCTTTTTTTCTAGTTGCATTTTTTGTTGCAACTCTGGGAAAGTTAAACTTGCCATATCGTCTATCCTCCAAGTGACCTTTTCATATTCTCGTTTTTAGCCATTTCTTTCTTCCATGACTGACTGCCTCGATATTGCAGATAAGCATCAAAGCCTTTAATCGTGACAAGCTGTCCATCATTTCTGAGGTGCTTTTGCTGACTAGGCAATTTCTTCATTTCTCGTCTCATATCACCAGCTTGTCTTTTTGAACATCCGAAAATATGCTCTAGCTCTCCATCGTTTGCTGCTACCTTCTCGATAATCACATCTTTAATTCTCACAATTTGAACTGCTTCCATTTTTGCTCCTTTCGTGATATAATCTACTTAGTGTTTTTAGTAAGCCCCTGACCTTATCAGTGGGCTTTTTCGATATCCTCTCTTCTGCTATAATAAAACCAGAAAGGAGGATTAAAAATGACATTTGATAAAAATATAGCTAATAAAATCCTAGAATTTGCTAAACTGGAGCCAACTGTCCCAGCTGGCACTTCTCATGATTTCCGTTCTGAAGAATTTGATCAAGATGATTTTAGAGATACCGCTAAGCACCTAATCTCAACCGGTCAAATCACAGCATATCTTGAGGAAGATTTCTCAGGATTCTATATCGCTTTCAGATTGTAATTTCTGAATTTCAGCAATCACTGTCGCATCAATTTCCATAATGTCTGGAATTGCTGTGATAGTGATTTTTGGTTTCTTATCCGCAGGCATTTCTAGTTTAAAATCAATTACCCCACGCCCAAGCTCCCAGTCATTGATTTTTACTGAATAACCTGATGACCTTAAACATTGGCCATCAGTAGGTTCATGTTTAGGCTTTATACTTAGTTTTAATTGCTTCATGCACTCTCCTTTCAGGTTTTATTGTAATTCCCCTCTTTTATTTATTAAAATGAGTATTACTTGTTGTTAGTTAGTATTTATTATTATTTAATACTTGTTGTTAGTTAATATTTGTTAGTGTAAAAAAATTTACATGTATTATTTTTACATGTATTATTTTTACATGTATTATTTTTACACTTGCAAACCTTGTGACCGTAATTCGGCAAAAAGTCTCTCTTGCATTATTTGAAAACTAAATTCTGATATTTTTCTATCAGAGAAAAATCTAAAAATTCGCGAACCAGCCCCACGCCCAAAAGATACCTTAATTTCTCGCAAATAGCCCGCTTGTTTCAATTTTTCAAAGTGCTTTAAAACAGTTCGATAATTCAAGCCTGCTCGTTTGGCTATCTCTTCAGGATAGACTTGCCAGGTAGAGATATTACTCAAAACAATCATCAGTACTCCTATTTCAGCCGCTCCAAGCGCAGGATCGTTGATAAAATCATTACTAACAGCAGTATAGTCGTTAGTTGGATTCCTGAAAGATGAAATCCACTTTTAAGTTATAAAGTTTTTTCTTATCCATCTGAGCTCCTTTCTTCGTTTATATGAGTTTTTAGGTTACCGTTTTGGTGACTTTCTGGGCAAAAAAATTTCTTGTAACGGCTTATCAAAAAAGCTACGCAAGAAAAACATTTCATCCTGAGTAAAAGCACTTTGACCTTTTTCTTTCTGGCGATATGCCGTTTCAGAAATGCCAAGTTTTTGTGCTAGTTCTTTTTGTGTAATACCTTTTTCTTTTCGTAGTTGATAAAGATAAATTTGCACGTTCCTACCTCCTTATCTTAATTCATCTATGCTGATTTCTAACGCATCAGCTATATATGTAACAGTCCTCAGTATTTCATTGAGGGCTGTTCTTTCTAGTTCGTTCATCTTTATACTCCTTTCTCTTTTTTCGCTCTATGAGTAATAACTAGGAGGGGAATCGCGCCCCTCTACGCTACCCTAGTTTCTTTTTTGTTATTCCCTTAAGCTTGATTATAGTATATCACCGTTTTGGTGACTTGTCAACAGTTTTTTAATTAAAAAATAAAAAAAGTTGCGTTTTCGGTGACTTTTTTATATAATCTACTTATACGACTATAGAAATCGAGGTGAGTAAAATGGATTTAAAAAAATATATCGGAACGCAAATTAAGACGTTTCGTAAATCAGCTGGATTTACCCAAGACGAACTTGCCAAAAGATTGAATACTACTAAACAAACTATTAGTAGATATGAAAAAGGGGATAGAAAAGCCAATCAAGATATGCTCTTTGAACTTTGCGATATTTTCGGCGTTTCAATAGACGATTTTTTCCCTTCTCAAAATGAATCTACCCAGCCCTCTGCAACTTCCCTCATCCAAACCATCTACGACGAACTCAAGCCTCCAAGACAGGCCAAAGTCTTGACCTATGCAGAGAGGCAACTGGACGAGCAGAGGAATGAAGAAGAAACTCAACCAAACGAAGTTTCAGAAGTCATCCAACTTTATAGTTACGACTACTACGATCACCCAGCTTCAGCAGGTACAGGCCAGTATTTGAATGATGTACGCGTGGAGCGGATTGAGTTACCAGTAGATGTAGACGCCGACTTTGTTATTCCAATCAAAGGGGACTCGATGGAACCTGATTATCACGATGGTGACCTGGTATTCATTCAGACAAGTGTTGAGTTAAATGATGGAGTTGTTGGAGTGTTCAACTACAACGGTGATGCTTATATCAAGCAGCTTGTCATCGACAAAGACCATGCATACCTACATAGCCTAAATCCAGTGTACAAAGATATGCCAATTACACCAGAGACGGATTTCCGAATTATCGGTGAAGTTGTGGATTTGTATAGAGAGAAATAAAATCTAAAAACCATTGCTGATGAAACAATGGTCAAAGAAGAATATTTAAGTTTAATTGGTTGATACTATGATTTTTTTCGTTGCATCTATTCTTCTCCTTATCGCACTTTTTTATATCCGGAATCATTCGAAAAGTAAAAATGAATTTATTGATAGAAAGATTCCATCTAGTCCGAACATTGATTTTTTCGTTCAAGATGATTTGCATAACCAAGAATATCTTGAGTTACTTTCTAGGCGGCCTAATTATTTTAATTATGTTGACGGCTCTTATGAATACGCATATACAGATAGTTACAAAACTAATGAGGGTTATAAACTCAGAGAGATGCTATTACTAGTCTGGTGGGGAAAAATTAAAAAAGGGCGTACTGCAAATGCTAAAGTGCCTAGATATTTCTACGACCGTTATCACATCAATCCCAATAATGTAACTAAACAATTTTTTATAGATAATTTGATTTATGTTGATAGTGATAATATTGTAAGGTTCACCGATCGAGGGAAGACTGTTTTTCAAAAATACAAAGACTTGTGGGAAATCCATTCTCTAAAGGAGTATTATGGAAATTTAGATCGTGACTTTCCGTTCTGGGATCTCGATAGTTTTTTAATCAAAAAGCATACTCAAAATATTATCTACTTAAAGGAAATGGCACGATTCCACAAAGATTTAGCTGATTATTTTATAAAGAATTATCCAAAAGACAAAGATAATATTGACTATAATCAAGATCAAGTTATTTATTATCTAGAAAAGAGCAACACACTATACAATGTAATTGATGCCTTGAAAGGCTAATCAGTATGTGCAATAACTGAACCACACTAAAAGCTGGGAGGAAAAACCTTATGAAAAAATTACTTAGCTTAGGCTTACTTAGTCTATCCTTCATCTCCCTCGCTGCATGTTCTCAAAGCTCTAGTAATTCATCTGATACTACGACAAAATCAGAAGTTAAAACAGAGCAATCAAGCGAATCTAATATTCCTACAGAATATAAGACAGCTGTAAAAAAAGCAAAGCAGTATGCTAACACAGTACATATGTCTAAAGAAGGTCTGCGTACCCAATTGGTAGACATCGAAAAATTTTCTCAAGAGGCAGCTGACTACGCTGTTGATAACGCTGACATTGATTATAACAAGCAGGCTATAGAAAAAGCGAAGCAATATCAAGAAACTATCGCCATGTCTCCAGAAGCTATCCGCACCCAATTAGTAGATATTGAAAAATTCACACAAGAAGAAGCAGACAACGCAGTTGCTAATCTAAACTAAAACAAAAAAGCCCCACGCTCTCAAAAGTTTGGCGACTCTGAGCGTGAGGCAAGACAATAGTATAAGAAACTAGGCATTAAAAAGCCTGTTTTCTTGTACTCATTTTAACAGAAATGAGGCGAAAAGGCAATGTGGGTAGAAGAATTACCGAGTGGCAAATATAAATTTTTCGAAAGGTACAAAGATCCATATACCGAGAAATTGAAAAAAGTCTCAGTCACAATGGAAAAGAAAACACCTCAAGCAAGAAATCAGGCTACACTAATTTTACAAGAAAAAATAAACCAAAAACTCAACACAAAACAAGTAGAGAGCATTACCTTTGAAGAAATTTATAAACGTTTCTATAAATCGTGGGAGCAAACAGTCAAAGAGTCGACAAAACACAATTGTAAGTCAGTTGATAAGACAATGAAACAAGTCATACCGTCTGATACTTTACTGGCCAATCTTGATAGGCGTTTTCTTCAGGAGGCCATCGAAAAAATTATTGAAAGCAATGGATATATTACAGCTAAAAAAGTAAGACACAGGCTTAGAGGTATCTTCAATTATGCTGTTCAATACTCCTATATCGAAAACAATGAGGTAGATTATACCACCATACCCAAAAAGCCCAAAACTTTAGAAGAACTGGAAAAAAAGCGTAACAATTTTCTCACCATGCAAGAAATAAAAGCACTTGTTGATGTCCTTAATAGTCGAGAATATCATCAAAAGTATGCTGATATGGTGCTTGTACTTGCATTAACTGGTATGAGATATGGTGAACTAGCTGCCTTACAACTAAAAAATATAGATTTTCAAAACAGCAAAATTGAGATCACAGGTACTTTTGACTCAGTGAATAAAATAAAGACACTGCCAAAGACTACGAACTCAATACGGACAATCAAAGTATCAGATACTGTCCTGGAAGCTATCCAGAGGCAAATAGTGCGACTTAGTGAACGATTCCAGCCATTGTCTAGCGAAGATTATATTTTCTGTTTCGAAAAATGGAATAATCCTACAACGATAGCTTGTTTTATACAGATATTGAAAAAATACGGTAAACAAGCTGGGATAGAAAAAAACTTATCTAGTCATATTTTCAGGCATTCTCATATTTCGTTTTTAGCAGAGTCAGGACTACCTATCAAATCAATTATGGATCGAGTTGGTCACTCAAACGCTAAGATGACCTTGGAGATATACTCTCACACTACCAAGGACATGGAAGACAAACTTGTCAATAAATTGGATAGTATTTTTTAATTCTGCCCCTTGATTGCCCCTTTAATATTCTACAAACAACAAGAACCCTTGAAAATTCAATGTTTTCAAGGGTTTATTTTTTATCATTATAATTCATCTGCGATTTTATTGATTTTTCTCAAGCGATGATTGACACCACTCTTAGTCAGTGGCCTGCTCAGACTATCAGCCAACTGCTGGATGGAGTAGTCTGGATGCTGGATGCGAAGCTGGGCTACCTCCTGCAGGTCTACAGGTAAACTCTCGATGCCAATATTATCGCTGATTTTGGCAATATTGTTGATGGTTTTCATACTGGCTGTGACCGTGCGAGCGATGTTCGCTGTCTCCGCATTATTAGCGCGGTTGAGGTCATTGCGCGCTTCCCGCATGAGCTTAAGAGACTCAAACTCAGCCATGGCTTCCATAGCACCGATGACAATGAGAAAATCCATGATATCCTCAGCCCGCTGCAGATAAGTGACAGCCCCCTTTTTACGCTCGATGGTCTTGGCATCCAGCAGAAAGCGGCGCATCAAAGCAGCCAGGTCCTCAGCATGATCCAGATAAACGGACAGGATTTCCAGCTGGTACTTGCCTGAGTCTGGCTCCCGCATGCTGCCACTAGCTAGAAAGGCTCCCCTCAGATAGGAGCGACTGGCTTCGTCATCTGACAGAATAGCCTGGTCAATCCCTGCCTCGATACCAAAAAAGGAGTCAGCCAAGTGCAGATCAGAAAGGATTTCTTCAACTTTCTGACCCAGAAATACTGTATAAACGCGATTCTTGCGCAGATTGGTCTTCTGATGGTGACGGATTTCTGACTTGACCTGATAAAGATCCAACAACAGCTCATAGAGATGGCGGGCAATCTTAGCATTTTCTGTTGAAATGGATAAGGTAAGGCCAGACGAAGAAATTCCCAAGCTACCAGCCATCTTGATGATGGCAGCCAACTCGTTTTTGTCTTTTACAGATAAGCTTAAAAGCTCTTCTTTTA
>ERZ773014.210-NODE-210-length-40027-cov-8.381442_pt1 | contig 40027 bp, 32 predicted proteins | sample MGYA00580841_ERZ773014 | MGnify/ENA primary metagenome ERZ773014 (study PRJEB29015, sample SAMEA2737989) | human oral metagenome | biome: human oral; feature: human-associated habitat; material: dental | place: China | collected 2067 ... | reverse complement strand
CCCACGGACCTATCCCAGCTCGGAGAGCAGGGCGATGTGCCAACCTAACGTCTGAGCGTTACAGGCTAATAGGAAGACGCCTTCGGAGACATCAGCTATGGTGGAGAAGGCGTTGACCTTCTCGGACGAGCCGGGCAAAGAGGACGCTTATCTTCACGATGAATTGATCTGGTGTGATGACACACCGGACGGGAAGCAAGGCATAACGGTGTATCGCAGAGAAGCGGAGCTGCGGATGCGGCCGGCGCGTAAGAGCAATATGAGGCGACTTTCCTATGAATGGCTTGCTGGGCTGCGGGAGATTGTCATCGACCCGGTGAGGTGCCCCTTGGCCTCTGAGAAGTTCCGGCTGAAGGAGTTCGAGCGCGACCGGGACGGCACGTGGGTGGACGAGATCCCCGACGGCAACGACCACTCCAACGACGCGGTGCGCTACACCATGATGGACGATATCTTGCGCGGGATGTAGGAGCGCGTGCTTCGGCAGGCTGATATACTTTCCTCCTGTGAAAAAGGGCGACACTCAGAAGGCGGTGAGCAATGTCCCAAGACATCAACATCTACTGCGACGAGAGCCGCTATTCGAACCCGAATGATCCCTACCTGGTTATCGGAGCGGTGAAGTGCCCGAGGGAGCGCAAACGAGGGATCGTGCACGAGCTCGACGCTCTCAAGCGCGAGCATGGCATCAGCGGGGAGTCCGGCTGGAAGTCCGTCTCACGGAACAAGGCGGCCTTCTACACGGCGTTCGTTGACTGGTTCCTGGCGATTGACGACCTGCGTTTCCGCTGCGTGGTGGCGAACAAAGAAAACCTGTGGTCCCGGGATGCCGAGGACGCGTTCTACGTGGTGTACCACCAGCTGCTCTACCACTGGCTGGTCCCGCCCAACGCCTACCACATCTACCTAGACGAGAAGAAGAACTCGCGGCAGCGGCGCGTAGACACGCTACGGGCCAGGACGGAGGGCTACATGCCCGGGGGATGTACGCTTGCCTGCGTGGAGGAGGTGAACTCGCGGGAGTGCGCCCTGGTGCAGGTGGCCGACTTCCTCATCGGCTGCATGGGCTATGCCTGGAACAGGCACACCGACCCTGAGAGGTTCCCCGACGGCAGCGCCTTCAAGCGCGATCTGTGCGCCCACTTGGCTAAGGGGCTCGGCAGGCCATCGCTCCGCTTCTCTACCTGGGCGAGCGAGAGGAACTTCAACGTGTTCCTGTTCGGGGAGTAGCGCCATGGCGTACACGATAGGCGAGGACGGCCTGCTGGACTTCTCCGGCTGCGAGAGCGACGATGAGAAGCTCGACCAATGCTGGGACTACTACCTGGAGCACCTGAACGAACCCGAGATCGTGGCCTTCGACGGGAAGACGGTACGCGGCTTCACGGAGTGGGCTTTCGACCACATTGTTTCGAGAAGTTCTAACAAGTGGGATACCGCTCTCAGACACGATATCGAATTTGTCGAACGCCGCGCACGGTGCTTGCCGCTCATAGGCCAGGTTATCCGTGGCGAGATAAAGTCGCGATGCTGGCGCGTCTCGACGCGGCGGGGCAAGAGAAGGGCCATCAGGCGCGTGCTCTCGGTCGTAGAGATAGAACACGAGTACTTCATCGTGGTGCTCGAGGAGAATGGGGACGCCTACCGGTTCCGTACGGCGTTCCCTTCGAACAAGGAGTACTACGACCATAGGGTGAGGGACCAGGGCGTGAACTCCGGTATATGGGGCGATGAGAGATAGAAAAGCCCCGGATTCCGGGCTCCGAGGCAGGCCGCGTCATAGACCTTAGGTGAATGACTGAGGTAATCATACCCTCTTTGGATCCCGACAATCAATAGGCTGCCCAGCAAAGATCGAAACGTTACCCAAACAGATCGCGCGAAGGCGAAGGCACTGGCGAGAGCCGACGCCTTTTTCGTGTGTTGTGACGGTGCGTGATTCTGTTCTCGTCAATTCTGGACGACGGGTCAAAGAGGGCGCGGTATGGAGCGGGGGTGCGAGGCGGATGCATATTGGGTGCCCGGAGGGCGCGAGGGCGTATCTGTACGGCGTGGGGTACTCGACGCGGGCGCTCGAGGACATAGAGGGGTACATATCCGGAGGCGGGATTCTTGGATGCGGGCCGAGGGCGAGTTCTACGACTACCGGGACACCGACGGGTTCGGTCGGCTTTATCAGGTGTGAAATTCACAGTAATTGACGGTTACCCTGGTTTGCGAGCCTCGCATGCAAGTGAGGGCAGGGCCTTGAGAGAGTGAACCACGAGCTCAGGCCCATGACCATGGCACACGAAGGCCCGCCCCGGCGTCTCCCGCATAGGAAGGGCTTGCCCATCTCCCCACATGAAAGGGCCCGCCAACAGGCATCTGCCTGCCAGCGGACCCCACCGGTGCGTACGGAGCTTTTGATGCAGCTCCATCATCATGCACCACTTGGCAGTTTCCTGTACACACCTTGCCTGTGCCCTACCCGGACGACCTCCGTCCCGCCCTCGTGCCCTGAAGAGCTCTGGCCCCAGGCATCGCCCTTGGGTTCTCGCGATCCTCCAGGCTGTCCTTGACTCTTTTGGAAACCATCCGGCGCTGCGTTCTCTCGATAGCGAGCGGCTCCTTCGTGGCCGTACGCGGCCATCCGACCCGATAGCTCATTCGGCCTCCACGGCCATGCGCATGGCCTCGTCGGTAGTGAAGCGCATGCCATCGTCTGCGGCGAGCGCATCCCCATACGCCTGGCGGCCAGAGGCCGCCTCGACCGTCTCCAAGGCCGCCTCACGCACGACATCGAAAAAAGTACGACCGACAAAGAAAGCCCCTCGTCTCGATCGCCTCGGCTACGGCGAGCCCGTTCTCTGAGAGGTCTTTCCCGCACTTTCCCGCACTTTCCCGCACATCGGGTTCGAGACTCGCCTCAAAGGGGGCATTACGATGGAAGGTGAGTTTGGTGCCAAATGCGTGCTCGACCATGGTGCGGTCGAGCATCTTGCTGATGGACGGCTCGAATCTGACAAATGTCAATCTCGGGGTATGGGTTCTCGTCCGCCGGGAGCGCCGCCACCTGATTGCAGTCTTCTGGGCATTGCGGGCTACTCATCGAAGTCGATATCGACCTCAGCGGCACTATAGATGTCTACGCTGGTCCTCACATCGATGCGATTGACGATCCAGCCCCTGAGCGAACAGCGCTGTATGAAGTCATCGATTCGGTTGACTCCGTTTATCTCCCTGAGGGTGACCACGACACCGAAGCGCAGAGCGCGCGCCTTCCTGTCAGGACCGTCGCCTCGTCCCGTGGCGCGGATCTTGATGCCCCACATGCCCGTGGAGTAGGCCTTCCTCTCTCGCCCGTTCTCCTTGGGCTCCTCGCCGATGTGCTTGACGTTATCCCACTTGCGATAGTTCTTGCGGGCGACTTCCTCGGTGGTCATGAAGCCCTCCTCACCCTGGCGGTTGTTGTCAAGCGGCTGGATTGTGCCCTTATCATTGATGCGGCCAAAGTGAAGGTCCATCTCGGCGCTTGTGTAGTCAACCCCCTGCCGCCTGTCGCACTGCGGGAAGTAGCAGAGCGTCACACGGGCTATGTAGGGGTGCTTCTTTTTTGCGATTGGCACGGGTATGCCATAGTTGTAGGTCGCGTAGGCCTCCGACGTGCCTGTAAGCGTGAACTTGATCTCGTCGTCGCAAGACTGCACCACGTCCTCGATTCGGACGGGCACCCGGCCGTAGCCACGCCTGGGGCTCGCCCTGTAGTCCCAGCCCGCAGCCGAGTCGATGATGAGCGCCTTGGCGACCTCGCGCGTGAGCCCCATGACCTGCATGAGATAGGCCATCTTGCGGGCAATCCACGGTGCCGCAAACGATGTTCCCGCCATGAGGTATTGGCCGGTCGCCGTGCACACGGGCATTCCCTTGTCCGAGTCACCCCCGATGGCGCATACGTCCGGCTTCTTGAAGAAGTCGAGCACGGGTCCTTGGCGGGCGTAGCTTGCTGTCTTGCCACAGAAGGACGTCGCGTTCACCACGAGGGAGTTGATTGAGTCTGCCGGCGCACCGATCTTCTCCTGCCCGGCTTTCGTCTGGTTGGTGCCTGCCACCACAAAGACTATGTCATCGAAGCGCGACTGCAGCTCGTCGAGGGTTGCCCCCTCTGGGGACATGAAGTTGCGGGCAATCTCGCGCACCGAGCCCTGCGAGATGTTCCACACCTTGATGTCGCGGTTCTGCTCCACGATATCTCGCACGTTGCGCATGAAGGAGAAGGCGCTGGAGCGTCTTCCCGTGGCCACGCCGAAGTGGCGCACGCGGAACCTGCCGCAGCCGTCGTCTAGCTCGGGGACGATACTCGGGCCGTCCACGATGATAGAGGATACTGCCGTGCCGTGCCTCTTCTCGCTGGCGTCAATAGTAATCTCAGACGGGATCAGGTCGCATGCCTCGACCCAGTCTGCAAAGTACACCCTGTCATCGAAGGGGGTGTCAAGGACGCCGATGACGGGCTCGCCTCCAGGAGCCGGGATGCTCGCCGTCTTGTTCCTCGCTATCGAGAAATCATCGGGGGTCAGGGTCGAGATGTCCGAGACCGCCATAGAGACGAGGAAAGGATACCTCGCAGCGAGCTTTGCATATTCCGCAGCGTCAAGCCTCACTGCGCTGCCGAGCACCTGGTCTGGCATGAGCTGAAGTCCAAGGTCAGCAAGAAAGGAGCGCAGGTCTTCGTAGCCCGTGTCGTAGATGCTCACGACCGCCCAGTCGTCGATGGCCTCGGGAGCCGAGCTAATATAGAGCCTCTTGGCATAGAAGGAGTCGCGAATCGTCTGCGCGAAAGCGCTCTTGGTGAGGCCCGTCCTGCCCTTGAGGCCACCGACGTTGACCCGCTCGAGACCAGCGTCGTCGATGGCGCCTCCGTACTGCCCATCGACGATGGACGCACATGAATCCAGCACGGCGATAGATTCGTCGACGGCTGCCATGGGGACGCAGTGGGTTATCTCGTGGTGGGCCTTGGCCCCCTCGCCCTCGAAGCAAGCACCCACGATAAAGTCGCTCGCCCTGCCACTCGCGCCACCAAGAATGCGGCGAATGCGATTGCTCTTCGCGACCACAGTGCCGTACACTACCGTCACGAGAGGGTTGAACGGAACTGCGTGCTCCGTCCAGTACGCCTTGATGTCCCGCAGGTTGTCTGCCAGCTCGCGTAGGTGCCTTGAGGTGACCTCTTGGCCCTTCGGGAGCTTGGGAGGCCCGGGCGGGTTCGACTTGCCGTACTGGAACTGCCCTTTCAGCTGGAGGAGCTCATTCATCGCCGACCTCCCTCAGCTCGCGGGAGATCGTGCTCCTCGGCACTCCCGAGAGCGTTTCCATCTCACGGACTGTGAAGCCTTGGGAGCGCAGCTTGGGCAGGTCGGTGACAGACGAGCCCGGGCACGTCTGCGCATAAAGGCGTCGCAGGTAGTCGTGCGAATCGTCTGGCTTGCTGAAGGCCAAGGAGGTCCTCAGCATGTTCTCGAGCTCGCCGGGATGGGGCAGCTCCCTCATCTGCGACATGATCTTCCTGAAGAGTCGCATGTCGCGGCTTGCCCCCTTGAACCGCTGCAACAGTCCGCTCAGCAGCACCTCGGAGATACCGAGCAGATCCTCGCGACTGTAGCGCCCGAAGTCGATGACCGCGTCGAAGCGCCTCACGAGCGCCTTGTCGAGCGCCTTGTAGAGGTTCGTCGTCGCGATGAGCACGACCTGCTCGTTCATGTTGTCGAGCTCCCGGAGCAATGCCGAGGTGGCGCGCCCCATCTCCCGCACGTCGTGCTGGTTGACGCGGTCAAGAGCAAGCGCGTCTATCTCGTCGAAGAGTACGATGGCCCTGTCTGGTTGGCGCAGGGAGTTGATCTGAGCGAAGAGCCTCCCGATGTTCTTGGCCGTCTGGCCGAGCTTGCTGTCTATGACCACGTTGAAGTCGACGCGGTAGAGATCACGCGCCACTATCCTTGCGATCTGGCGGGCGGTTACCGTCTTGCCCGTCCCCGGGGGTCCCTGGAAGAGGAACTTGTTCACGCCGACGTTGTGCGCGATGGCGTTGCAGATGCCGGTCACGTCATCAGAGATGGCTTGCGGCAGCGGCAGCGGCACAGAGGACGGCTCCATCTTGTCGAAGAAGTCTGCGCCCTCCTCCATGGCCTGGGGCACGAACGCGTTCGCGTCTGAGATGAGGGCCATGATGTACTCGGCGAGCTGCGTGTCACCGTTGGCATCGAAGTCGCGGGCAATCTCGGCCGCCTCGTTTCGGAACGCAGACTCGTTGCGGTCCTCGTGGTACCTGATGAGATTGATTACGTTGCGCTTCTTCATGATGGTCCTATCGTCTATTCCTTGTAGACAGTTTAGGACATAAAAGGATGAATTGGGACAAGTACTGTCAAATATATTAAGTGATGTCAGCTTCAATCCGCTACGAAGCAGCTCACTCTTGAGGATTGGAGGAGGCGCAACGAGCAGGCGGCCTCGCAGCACGAACCCACCGAGGCGGCAGCTCACCGCCTTAGCGGGCTCGCCACCTTCTGACAAGGGGGACGTACATGCGCTCGGTACCGGGCAATGCCTTGAAACCATAGCGCTCATAGAAGCGCCGCGCACCGTCGTCGGCGGGGTCCACGACCAACGCACGCGCACCAATGACATCAGACGCGGCAACCGCACGCAACGTAGCATCGCGCAGCAGTTGCGAGCCGAGTCCCTGACAGTGGTGGCATCTGTCAACCCCAAGCATTCCCAGCAGCACGCAAGGGATATCTCTCAAAGCATTGCGCCTCAGCCATCCGCCTACCACCTCATTCCTCGCGACAAAGACGGCACTCAAGGCGTAGAATCCTGCGATGCTTCCATCCTCATCGAACGTGACGTAGGTGAGGGCAATACCCTGCGCGCGGGCACGCTTTGCCCGGTCCCTCAACCAGGCATCCACGTCTTCGTTGCCACAAGAGAAAGCGATGACGTCATCGTCCGAAAGAATCTGCCGTGGCTTGGAGAAGTGCTACGTCCATATGGAGCCCTCACGCAGGAGCTCCTCCATCTCGACAGGCATGCCCTCGTCCAAAGCCCGGGCAAACTCCGCGAACACCTTGCCAGAGAGGCTGGCGGTGGTCTCAGCCTCGATGTCTGAGCGAGCAGCATCAGCAAGGTGCCACGTCGACCACTGTGTGAGCGTCATGCCATTGAGTGCGGCGGCGCGTTCGAACTCTTCCCGCTGTGCCTGCGTAAGCCGGATGTCCATACGATAGGATTTTCCGGTCCTCGCCTTAGGGACTGTCGCCATGGTTTCCTCCTTTCCTGAGCGTAAGACTGTTGTACGGAATAGATACGTACATTTCAATACCTTGGGCCATACGCCCGCGTCGCTCGTCTCACCGAGCCGCTCCTCTCGCTCTCGCCCCTGGTCTTATCGGAGCGAAGGCTCTCGCAGAGGCTGTCCGCGTCAAGAGGCGGACCTTGCTTCGTCGACGGTCGGCAGGACGTCGAGACCCTCCGCCTGTGCGGCGTGCAGGGAGTCCCAGCTCCCTCCGCAATTGTGGGTGACCAGGCCTGCTCTTGGCGATGACAGCATCTTGGGTATAATACTCCGCAATAGGTCTACATGTTGAGTTAATGCGGAGTGTTATGCAGATTGCAAGGGACATCTATCTTTCGACGCTTAACGCAAAAAGAGGAAATGGGCTGATCAAGATCGTGACGGGAATCCGTAGGTGTGGGAAGTCCTATCTGCTCAGGAACCTCTTCACGCAGTTGCTCCGGGAGGAAGGCGTTCCAGCAAGACGCATCATAACCATAGACCTAGAGGATTTCGCCAACCGAAAGCTAAGGGATGCTGAGGAGCTGTACGCCTACGTCAAGAGTCGCATCTTTGATGATGGGCCTTACTATGTCATCCTTGACGAAATTCAACGAGTCGACGACTTCGAAGACGTGACCATGGGCATCATGCACATCTCTGGGGTGGACGTCTATGTAACAGGGTCGAACTCAAAGTTCCTCTCCACCGATGTGATCACGGAATTTCGTGGTAGAGGCGACCAGATCCATCTGCGTCCGCTCTCATTTGCGGAATATCTGTCTGCATGCGGTGGGCCGGAGCGCAAGGCCTGGCAGGACTACTATACGTTTGGCGGCCTGCCGCTTGTGGCATCCATGACCGCAGACGAGGAGCGCATCGAATATCTGCGAGGGCTGTTTGACACCGTTTACCTTCGAGACATTTGCGAGCGCAACGACATCCGCCACGAAGAGCCGCTTGAGGCGCTCATCAGCATCTTGGCCTCGGCAGACGGATCCCTCACAAGCCTTCGCGCTATACAGAATACCTTCAAGAGTACTGCTAGGGTAGCCGTCACTGACAAGACAATCAAGTCCTATATAGATCACCTCAAGGACGCGTTCTTGATACAGGAGGCGGAGCAATTCGACGTAAAGGGGAGACGTTACATTTCAAGTCCGAAGAAGTACTACTTCGAGGATGTGGGGCTTCGCAATGCGTGGCTCGGCATGCGTCAGCAGGACGAGAACCATATTATGGAGAACGTGATCTACAACGAGCTGATGTGCAGGGGTTGGCTTGTGGACGTGGGCGTTGTCCCTGTTACCGAGATGGGCGATGACGGCAAGCGTCACCAAAAACGGCTAGAGATCGACTTCATCGCGCGACGCGGGAGCGACCAGGTGTACATCCAGTCGGCCTTCGCGATGCCCACAACGGAAAAGCTCGAGCAGGAGTACCGCCCACTGCGCAAGCTGCGCGATTCATTCAGGAAGTTTGTTATTACACATGACGATATCCGCACCCGTCAAGATGATGACGGAATCGTGACGATGGGGTTGATCGACTTCCTCCTTGATGTGGACTCCCTTGGATAGTGGAGCGGCCTGCTCTCCCGTTTCGCCCGTAAGTTCGACATCAGAAATATCAATCTCGCCAGACATGAGCTTGGGCAGCGAGGCATCGCGCAATGTAGCCAAGCCACGGTCTTCGGTCCTCATCTTGTGACGACTCAAGGTCGCGGTCCCAGCTCGCAGACAGAACCCCTCCGACCAATCTTGGCCTTCCTCGAGGCCCATCCCCTCGCGCTCGTCGCGACGAGGGAGTCATATGACGGAGAGTGCCGCACGAGCACAGCGGTGATGACAAGGACGTCCGCAAAGACAGCGAGGGACGTGAGCGGGGCGGCGGTCTCGCTCGCGGCCGCGTACCCCACCAGCGCGTAGCCCGCCGTGATGGGAAACACGTCCGAGACGCTTGAGCTCCCGACGAACAGGCAGGTCAGGCTTAGTAGGAACGCGACACCGGCACCTACGGTGTACAGCCCGCGCCTCCTTGTCGCCAGGACGATCACGGGCGTAACGGCAAGGTAGCACAACAGCGACATACCGCAGATCTGCCAGCAGGCCAAGCATATGCCATCCACCGTGACGCCGTCGAGCCGCAGGAGAAGCGTGCCAGACGCAAGCGTGAGCGTGAAGCTCGTGACCCCAAACAGGAGCGATACAAGTCCCCCTGCCAGTAACTTTGCGACGAGGAGCCTCTGAAAGGGCACCGGGATCGTCAGAATCGACTTCAACGTGCCCGCGCCGTACTCTCGATCGATCATATGCCCCCCAACGAGGGCGAGTGTCGCCGGGAGCACGAGCGTCGTGTTGTTGAACACCACCACGTAGCTCAAGAGGTCGAAGTACATCCTCTCCCCTACACTCATGCCCAGGTACATCTGGAAGGTCGAATATCCTACCGACAGCAGAACGGCGGCCAGCCCAGCAAGCAGGATGTTGTCCCGCTTTGTCTTGGTCACCTCACAGCAAAGCAGTCCTCGCAGGCTCATCTAGCACTCCTCCCTTCCGTACAGCACGAAGGAGACAACGGAAAAGGCCGCGCCGCCACCCGCCAACGCGAAAAGTGCCACAGACGTCGGCAGGACGCGAGCCGCCAGCGACGCGGGCATTCCCGAGGGTGCGAAGCTGCCAAGATACCAGCGAAACTCGATGACCCGAGGCAGGCAGGCCGCGACCGGATTGGAGGTGGCTATCCCAGCGGCAAAGGCGTTGACGATGAGGATCCCCGCGATCGCATAGACGAGGCTTGCAACGACGCAGGCCACCTTGTTGCAGTGAGCGAGGAGGAACACGGCGACGAGCGGGAGGATATCGAGCAGGGCCATCATCCCGAGCATGAGACCTGATCCCATATAGACTGGAACGTTTTCAGGAAGGGCGCCGACGGCCAGGCCGCCTGCCAGAGTCGCGAGAAACATGGCCGCAGCATATGCGACTGCCAGGGCAAGCAGAACGCAGAGCTTCGCAAAGAGCAGCTGACCTTTTGAGACGGGGATGGACAACAGGTTCTTGAGGGTATCGTTGTCACGCTCCGCCGAGAGAAGCAGGGTTCCGACAATTCCAAGCGCACAGGGCAAGAGGAGCAGGTAGCCGTAGAGGAACACAAGTCGAAAGAGCGCGTCAAAGTCTCCGTCCCGGCGAGAGGCGTACGCCGCCAGAACGATCGGAAACAGGCAGAGCAGCGCCAGGATGGCCTTCGGAAACGCCAGGCGCCTGAGCTTGAGGAGCTCACATCCCACGAGCCTAAGCAACTCCCTCACCTCGAGTTATGCGCTTGAAGTGATCCTCAAGACTCTCTTCGCAGGTGTGGGCCTCGCAGACCTCCAAGCCCCCTCGCACATACGCAGACACGACGGCAGCCACGGGCAGATCGAGGTTGTAGAGCCTGAGGCTGTGGTCATCCTCCACGGAGAAGCGCTCTTCACCGAAGGCCTCCTCCAAGATCCTGGCCGCCTGAGCGGCATCCGAGACGACGAAGTGGACGTTCTTTCCACTGGCTTGCTCAAGGTCCGCAAGGCTCTGCTCCTCGAGCAGCGTGCCCTGGTCGATGATGCCAATGTCGTCCGCGAGGAGTGCGACCTCGGAGATGATATGGCTGGAGAGCAGGATGGTCTTGCCGCGCTCGTCGCAGAGGCTGCGAATGTAGGAGCGGATCTCGGCTATCCCTATGGGGTCGAGCCCGTTGGTCGGCTCGTCCAAGATCAAGAGCTCAGGATCGTGCATCACGGCCAGGGCGATGGCGAGCCGCTGCTTCATGCCGAGGGAGTATTGGGAGAACAGCTTCTTGTCATTGTGGAGCAGGCCGACAAGACCCAGGGCGTCCTCTATCGCGTGCGCGTTGGGGATGCCCCGCAGCGTCGCAAAGATACGGAGGTTCTCCGTTCCCGTCAGGTTCGGGTAGAAGCCAGGCTCCTCGATGAGGCTACCGACCCGAGAAAGGATCTGCCGCTTGTTGCCCTCTAGCGGCAGGTCGAACACCCTCACCTCACCAGACGTGGGACGTGTCAGCCCCAGCATCATCCTCATCGTGGTCGTCTTGCCCGCACCGTTTCTCCCCAGCAGACCATAGATGCGCCCTCTTCTTACGTGAATGTTCAAGTTCGCCACGCTCGCCTGCGTCCCGTAGCGCTTTGTAAGGTCTTTTGTCTCTATGATGCAATCCGACATGTTGGCATCCTCCTTTCCTGACATTATTCGCCCGCCACCTTGCCCCACCCTTGCCTCACCCTTGCATTAAGCTTGCATTTTCGGACTCCCCACACCGAGCTGATCTCCGCCTCCGCTTTGGTGCGCGCACGGAAAGGACAGGGTGAAGGTGGCGCCCTTCCCAAGAGCGCTTGTGACGGAGGCGACCCCACCCATCATCGTCGCAAGCTGCCTGACGATGGCTAGGCCAAGGCCGCTACCCCTCCCGCCGCGTCCCTCGTCGCAGCGGTAGAGCCGATCGAAGACGTGCTCGAGGTCCCTCTCGGCTATGCCCACGCCGTCATCCGCGACAGAGAGCCGCAGAAACTGGTCCTGTTCCGACACCGAGATCCTGATCTTGTTGGCCCGGCCATGGGACACGGCGTTCTGGATGAGGTTGTTGAGGATGCGCACGTAGCCCTCCCGGTCAAGAGTCGCGACGATCGCATGGTTGGGCATGTCCAGCTCGTAGGCTATGTCTTGCTCCTCCCAGAGGGGCACCCAGTCGGCGACGGCCTCTAAGGTGAGTCCCACCACATCGACCGGCCCCATCTGCAGCGTCAGCTCTCCCGAGCTGAGCCTGGACCAGTCAAAGAGGGCGTCGATGCGGTCCTTGAGATCGTGCGCCTTTTGCCGGGCCGTCTCCACGTACGTTTGCGCCTCTCCGTTGGAGACGATGCCCGCATGGACTGCGTCCAGGTAGCCGATCAGGGTCGTCAAGGGCGTCCTCACGTCGTGGGACAGGCTGGTCATAAGACGGTGGCTCGCCTCCTTAGACTTGCGAAGCTCCACGAGTTGTGCCTCGTACCCCTCGATGACCTCGTTTACCTCGTACATAAGCGGGGCCGTCAGCTGTCCGGGCGCCGCGAGGATGCGACGGTTGCCGCCTGTACCCCTCATGTCTTCCAGAATGCGCACGGCGGCAGCCAGCTGGCTCTTGACGCGAAGGGTCAAGGCGATGGCGCCGGCGGCGCACGCCACGGACAGGACGACGACACAGCCTTCGATGACCCCCATCTGTGGTCATGCCTCCCTGCTAAAGCGGTAGCCGACGCCTCTCACGGTCTGGATGTAGGAGGGGTGACTCTGGTCAGGCTCGATCTTCTTCCTCAGGCGGCTGACGATGGCCATGATGGTGCTGTCGTCGTAGGCGTATGGCTCACCCCAGACCTCCTCGTATATCCGCTGCTTGGTCAGGACCCTTCCCTGGTTTCTTGCAAGAAGCAGCAGCAGGTCGAATTCCTTCGGGGGAAGCTCGATGGGGCCGCCCGCCGTCTGGACGACACGCGCGTCGGGGTCGATGGAGAGGCCCGAGAAGCGAATCGGCGACTCGCCGCCCCCCAGTCCACGATTGAGGCAGGTGTAGCGACGGATCAGGGCGAGGACGCGGGCCGAAAGCTCCTCTAGGTCGAAGGGCTTGGGCAGGTAGTCATCAGCTCCGGCACGCAGTCCCCTCACCTTGGAGGCGCCGTCTCCCTTTGCCGTCAGCATCAGCACAGGGACGCAGCTTCTCGCGCGGATCTTCTCCAGGGTGTCGAACCCGTCAAAGCCCGGCATCATAACGTCGAGGATCACGAGCTGATAGTCTCTGCCCTCCATGTGCAAAAGGCCGGATTGGCCCGAATGACAGCAGTCAGCGTCCACCCCCGCCGCGACCAGTGTCCTTTGCACCAGGGCGCAGAGCTCCCTGTCGTCGTCTATGATCAGGACTCTGTCCATGCGCCTCTCCCATCTGCGCCGTTTTGTCCAGTATCTTCTCGCTGCGGCCCATGGTATCCTAGTCCCGCATCCAGGTCTGGGGCGACCACACGGTTTTCCCCACGGTTTCAGGGAGGAGCGTTGCCACACATGCAATTCGAGGAGCTGTGGAGGGACCTTGCCAATCTGGACGAGGTGGAGGCGCTTGCCTTGGGCGGTTCCAGGGCAAGCGACAGTCACGACGAGCGTTCCGACTATGACCTATACGTCTACTGCAACCCAATGCCACAGGTATCGGCAAGGCGTCAGCTGCTGACACGGCACTGCCAATACATGGAGATCGACAACCGCTTCTGGGAGCCAGAGGATGACTGCACCATGAGGGACGGTATCGACATCGATATCGTTTACCGGAACCTGGACGCCTTTGCCGAGGGCATTCGCGCCGTCGTTGACCTGCACCACCCGTCCAATGGGTACACGACCTGCAACTGGCACAACCTCATCCGCTGCAGGGTCCTGTACGACCAAGACGGCCGCCTGCGTCAGCTGCAAAAGAGGTATACCGTGCCCTACCCGCACGAGCTGAGACAGAACATCATCGACCGAAACCTGCGCCTGCTGACGGGAAACCTCCCGTCCTATGACCGGCAGATACAGAAGGCGATCAAGAGGGATGACCAGGTAAGCGTGGGGCACCGGACCGCAGCCTTCATGGAGTCGTACTTCGACATCGTCTTCGCGATGAACGGGCTGACCCACCCCGGCGAGAAGCGCATGCTCGCCACCGCGCTCAAGGAGGCCAAGGTCCTGCCTCGTGACTTCAAGCGCAACATCCAGCAGCTCTACTCAGACCTGCACACCAAGCCGGAGGCCGCCATGGACGACATCCGGCTGCTGGTGGACGAGCTCAAAAGCTGCCTGTCACGCGCGTAAAGGGCCGCTCGCCGACCGCGTCGACTTCTCCAATCCGGGAACATCTCTGGCTCTTCGGGAGTTCGTGTGGGTTAGCGCCTCGGCGAATCGCGTCGCAACAGTGTACACAAGTGCCCCGAAACGGCGTCGAGAGGCCGTTTTCGCCAATCTGTGTACACTCCTGCGTCGCCACCCACACGAACTCACGAAGCCTCAGTTAGGTTTGCGCGTTCACATTGCTTCGGGACCGAGGGGCCGCCGACTCGAACCCAGTCGTCCCAACCATGAACGTGCACGCCAGAGGCTGAGGTCCCCTGGCCCCTCTCCCATGGTCTATCCTGAGGCCGCAGAATTCTCTAGAGATTTTTGCCAGCATGTGAGTAGCAATTTCGGGGATGGGGTATAGGAAGGACAACGTAAGGCATAGCCGGGGTCACTTCGATGGACCATCGGTTCAAAAGGACAAAGGAGATAGAGCAATGAAGAAGGAACTCGTTCAGCAAGTCAATTCCTACGTCGCCAATCTTGGCGTGGTGTACATCAAGACCCACAACCTCCACTGGAACGTCTTTGGTCTGCAGTTCAAGGCAGTCCACGAGTACCTCGAGGCGCTCTACGACGCCTACACCGACAACATGGACGAGGTTGCCGAGCTGCTCGCCCAGAACGGCGAGACCCCCGCCGCGAGCTACAAGGAGTTCCTGGAGCTTGCAACCATCGATGACGTTCCCGCCAAGGCTTGGGCCGTCAAGGATGCCATCCAAACCGCTCTCGACGACATGGCCGCGCTCAAGAAGCAGGCCCTTGAGATTCGTGACGCCTGCGAGGACGAGGACTTTGCTGTTGCCAACACCATGGAAGACCAGGTCGCTGCCTACAACAAGGAGATCTGGTTCATGAAGTCCATGCTTAAGTAGGCATAGCAGAGCCTTTAAGGTAACAGAGTCCCCAAGCAAAGTTCCGCAAGCTCCTCATAGAAGGGGTCATGCGGGCAGAAACCCACAAGTGAGGAGCTCACCATGTTCGAGCAGATCAAGCTTCCCTACGCCTATGACGCCCTTGAGCCCTACGTCGACGCGTTGACGATGGAGACCCACTACTCCAAGCACCACGCCACCTACACCAACGCCCTCAATGCCGCTGCCGAGAAGGCCGGGGTCGCTGGCCAACCCATCGAGCACGTCCTTTCCTCCCTGGACAGCATCGACGAGTCCCTGCGTAGCGCCCTCCGCAACAACGGCGGCGGATTCTATAACCACAACCTGTACTTTTCCATCATGTCCCCCACTCCCGCCGCTGAGCCTACGGGTGTGTTAAGGGAGAGGATCGAGCAGACCTTCGGCAACGTCGACGAGCTCAAGGCGCAGCTCAAGAACGCCGCCGTCGGACGCTTTGGCTCTGGCTGGGCGTGGCTTAACGCCGCCAATGACGGAACCCTGAGTGTCGCGTCAAGCCCCAACCAGGACAACCCCCTTAGCGAGGGCCTTGGTGTCACCCCGATCCTGGGCATTGACGTTTGGGAGCACGCCTACTACCTGAAGTACAAGAACCTGCGCGGCGACTATGTTGACGCGTTCTTCTCGGTTCTTGACTGGGATGCCGTTGCCGCCAACTACACGCAGCTCTCTTAGACACAGCTTCCCTTATCATTAGGTATGGACCGGGGCAGGGATGGGGAACCTCACCTCGAGTGGCAAACCTAGGGCCTCAAACGGTTTCCTGCTGGTTCCTGTGAGACGAGCAGACAAGGAGATTGGACGCCAACAGGGCGGACATTCTGTCGAGCCAAGCGGCAACGGGGGGGCTACAACCACACGCGGCTCGCCCCGCGAGGAAGCCGCAGCCACTCTGGTCCTACTGGGAGGAGAGGCTGGACATGCCGATGGTGGTCTAGCAGAGAAAATAGTTTTAAATGAAAGGAGTTATAGTTATGTCAATGGAAGACAAAATCGCCCAAGCTAAAGGTGCAGTAGAAGAAGGTGTAGGTAAATTAACCGGTGACAAAAAAGTAGAGAAAGAAGGGGCTGCCGAAAAAGCAGCTGCAAAAGTTAAAGAATTCGCTAAAGATACTAAAGATGCTATAGAAGGAACTATTGATGGTATCAAAAAAAGCACTGTAGATAAAGATAAGGAGTAACTCTAAGGGAACTGCGATGGGAGTCATAGACCATGCCCCTTTCTCCGCAGTAGGCCCTGCAATCGAGTGAGTTTTGGGAGGCTTCGTAAGCTCGTGTGGGTAGAAATCACGAAGCCTCCCATAAGAACGGTGAGTTGCAGCGTGCCCTGCTGGAACTACCGATGAGGACCCCTACCACCTACGATGCCTTGGCTGGCGCCCTGGGGGTCTCTCGCAGCACGCTCTATCGCGATCCGCACGCACTCGAGCTGGCGGGGCCACATCGCTCGGGCGAGGTCAGACAAATCTCACAGACCTTTCCAAGACGGGTTTCTCGTCTGCGCGGCAATGTCGCAAGCTCTCCAAAGGCCATTCGGTAAGCATCGGGCGTATTGGAAAGCTGGAATGCGACTTCTTCGCAAGGCGGGGCGACAGCTACGCCCACGTGCAGGTATCGATGACGATCGCCAGCCCTGAGGTGGAGCGACGCGAGTACGCGCCATTCGGGAGGATTCGCGATGGATGGCCGCGCTTCTTGTCCACATTTGACCCACTTAGGAGCCAACGCGATGGGGTGCACCACCTGAACCTCATGGAGTTCCTTAAGGCAAACTCGGACCTCTTCTGATGTCACCCCAGTCGCCACGCATGTATTCGTATGCAATTGAGGGGAAGCCCCGGTACCACCCCTCCTCACGTCACCTGGAGGATGAGTCGAGCGGCTCGAACAAACTGTATAGGAACAGGGGGCCCGCAGGAAATCTTTGAGCCAGGTGCCGGCGTACGCTGCCTACGGGTTCCAGACAAAGCCGCTGACTATCACAAGAACCTGCTCGCTCCCGTCTCCTTCAGAGCGATTGCGGAACCTCTCCTGCCATGAACTGAGGACGTCATCGAGCTCCGCCCGTAGGACGTCGAGCTCTGACGGGGTGAGCCTGAGGATCGAGTCGAATCCGATCTCGCTATCATGCCACTCTTTGGGAATCGTCCCATAGTTACCAAGGTAACGTCCGTACGCGTCAGCATATGATTGCGCCGACGCCCTTCTGATGGCAACCTCGGTCTCTAGGCCGGACGTTTCGCCCTCGTCCAAATCAGGCTCTATCACGGCCGGCGATATCTCCCACCAGCTCTGCCTGTGGTCGCCCTTGCCACGGTCCGCGCGCCTTACCAGCCCCGCTTCCTCAAGCTTTTGGAGGTGGTAGCTGGCGCTGCCCGGGGCGATACCAGTCTGTGCTGATATCTGCCCTACAGTCCTCTTGCCCCCGTTCCTCAAGAGCCCAAGGATCCTCATGCGGACGGGGTTGGACAGGGCCTTGAGCGTCGCAATGTCCGAAACCTTCAGAATTTTCCGCCCCATTCACGCCTCCAAGTCACTCAGTTGCTAAGACGATTATGCCAATGAGGAAGGCTCTTGACTCAGAGTCTGACAAATGACAAAATAGTTTGTACAATGCTTCTTGTTGGTTTTCGAGTTGGAGGGAGACGACAGCGGTTGAGAAGCCATTCTCCCCAGGACAAACGTCAAAATGCGCCCCTATCGCCAAACGAGCTCCTGTATCTGTGTGGCCATGGCATCGGGGTGGCAGAAGACCAACTTTTCTATATTGCGCTTGCGTGGTATTGCATTGAGGTTTCTGGCCTGGAGTCAACCGCCGGGCTCGTCGCGTTCCTCGGGGCCCTTCCAAGAACCCTGCTGCTACTTCCGGGAGGTGTGGTAGCCGACAGAAGAGGCAGCAAGCATGTCGCCGTGCGTGCAGCATCCGTGCGAACCGCATTGCTCTCCCTTGCTGTTGCGGGAACGTTCCTTCAGGGCATGTCTCTTGGGCTTCTCGTTGCTGCGGCCACCATGTTCGGCGTGACCGAAGCGTTCTATCTTCCAAGCTCTCAGAGCATGGTCGCGACCGTCGGCAAGCCGGGTAGCGAGGAGAGGCTTCAGCCTCTGTTTTCCGGCGTCGAGAAGGTGGCCCTGTCCGTCGGCTCTGCGTTTGGGGGAGTGTGCATAGGCGTGCTCCAGCCCTCTGGCGCATTCCTTATCATGGCGGCAGCATCTGCGATCTCTGCGGCCATGCTTGCCCTCGTCAAGGAAGGGCGACCTGCTCCGGCGGGCACTGACGTGACCGTGGCGTCCATCTTCGCTGGTGTGACCACTGGATTGAGAAAGGTGCTGACCCGCCCGTCGCTAAGGTCGACCTTGATCCTGGTGACTGTCGCCGAATTCGCGGCGTCGGGCCTGACGGGAGTGGGCTACGCGATGCTCTCCTCGGAGCAGGGCTGGGGAAGCGAGCGGATGGGGGCCATCCTTTCGTACTTTGGAGCGGGCGCGGCCATGGCCTCCTTTCTCGTGGCGCTCTTTGGCACGAGACGGGGGGCAAAGCTGGTGGGGCCTTCGATGTCCATCGTCGGCCTGGCATTTGCCGCATCGGGCGCATGCAAATCTCCTCTTCTCTGCGCCCTCCTTGCAGGTGTCGCTGGGCTTGGGAGCGGCGTATCCTCGACGATGCTCTTGACGCGCTTCGTCACCCAGGCTGAGGGAGGCCAGCTGGGCGTCTCCATGTCCCTGCTCAGCATCGCAGTCTTTGCGGCCGCGCCCCTTTCCTACCTGTACTGCTCGCTCGTGGCTGGCCTCGTTTCAGTCGTGGGCGTGTTCTGCTCCCTGGGTGCACTTTTGGTTTTGACGAGCTTGCGTTGCCGATGCATGGGCGTGCAAGAGACAGACGGCTGACGCTCACAGCGCAGCTGGAGAAGCACCTCCGCCCCCAGGGCGATACCAGTCTGCGCTGATATTTGCCCTGCAGTCCTTTTGCCTCCACTTCTCAAGAGCCCACGAATCGTGTGGGCGCCTATGACCCGGCGTTCTCCCCCACCGATGGGACGGCCGCCGAGCTCTCGCAACTCTGCCAGGCCGACATCACGCGCCTCTGCGAGGATGCGGTGAAGGAGTCCCTGCTGGCCGATTCTTCGCTGTGCGACGAGCTTTTCCAACGTCTCTGCGCAGACAGGCTGTCCGTATACGACAGCGAGGATAGGGTCAGCTAAGCAGCATAGAGAGACCGAATCTCATCCTTACAAACACGTGCCACCAAGAGTCATATACGGCTCCTCGGGGCGGTGGAGACAAACCGTCAATTGCACGCGATCGAGTGGCCCACCGCATTTCAGGACACAACGTGTAGCCTTGGGTGGGCGCTGATGGCCTTTAGATTACGTCATCAGCTCCAGCCTGTCAAGAAGCGTCCGCGTGTCCCCGCCATATCCGCCCCATGCGAGCCGTGTCGCCCCTGCAACCCGAGGGGGATGCGGCCGCCACTGGCTGTGACGTCTTCCAAGCACCACGTGCGCGACAAGGGACAACCGTGACCTGCCCGGCTTTCGCTGTCGTACCCGCGTCGGCCATGGGCTAGCCCCTCCCGCTCCCACCCTCGTCGATGAGCCACTCGCCCGACCTCCTCGAACCGATGCGCCTGAGGCGACCGTCATCCTGCAGCCGCCTCAGGGCAAGCGCGACGGTGCTGCGGGCAACGCCCAGCTGCCTTGCCATGGATAACTGCGTGATGCCCGAATCGGCGCGGATCAGCCTCTCTAGCCTCTTGTCGAGGTCCTCATGCACCTTGCCTGATGTATTGTCCGATCTATTGTCCGAATTATTGTCCGACGCGCTGCCGTTGTCCGATCTATTGTCCGACTCACTGCCCCAGCTCAGCCTGTCACACGGCCCATCGTCCGAAGTCGCGCCAAGCGCGGCCGGATCCCTACCCGTCCGCACGACACGGCTGGCAGGAGCGCTAAACGTGACGAGCAGGCTGCCCCCAGCAAGACCGTACTCGGGCGGCTCGATGCCGTCGAGCTTACACTCGGTGAATATCTTCTGAATCCCGCGCCCCCAGCCCTCCACGAGACCAGCGAGAAAGAACGCGTTCGCGACCTTCGGGTTATGCGGCTCTGACGCATGGAGGCCAAGGAGGCTCTCGATGGTCCAACCCTGTGGGAGGACGCATGCATTACCGACGATGAGCCGATCATCGTATACGCGAATCTGGACCGGAGCGCCCGAGGCGTAATGCTTGTGTGCCACGGCGTTCACCACGGCCTCACGCACGGCTGGACGAGGAAACGCGAACCGCTCCACGCGATAGATCCCGTCATAGGAGATCTTGGCCCGCAAGTACTTAGCATAGAGCAGGTCGATCGTCTTGTCCACCTGCTCTATGACAGGACCGCCCACGACGTCTTGGTAGAGGATCTCTGGCCCCTCAAAGAAGCCGACCTTCACGGAACTTCCCGGGACGAAGGCCTCCGGGTCCCGCGCGAAGAGCAGGGCGGCCGCATTGGTCAGGTAACCGTCCCTCATGAGCTTCAGGTGCGCGATGAGCTCGCCCGGCCCCTCGAAGGTGGCCTCGTCAGGTATGCGCCCCCTCCTGCGCGCACCGTCCACGAAGCGGCCCATCGCACCCTTGTCAAGGTCATCGAGCGAAAGGCCGGGCGCCGGAGCACTGTCCCAGCTTTGCCCCTGCCTTCTTAGCAGAAAGGTGTCAAGCGCGGCCCCCTTGAGCAGTTGGTTGGTCGCGCCCACGCGCATGTAGTACAAACCCTTGCAGCTTATGGGAAACGCTTGGGGATCGACGTCGATCTCGATGAACGTGCCGTGCGAACTGCCCGCCATGCGGACGGCCGGTGCTATGCCCAAGACGCTGACGATTTTGTTGGGGATGTCCTCGAGCAGCCGGTGCGGGTTGTCGAGCCCGAGCACGTTGCCATCATCGTCGACACCGATGTAGATGACGCCGCCCTGCGCATTTGCGAACCCGCAGATCCACTTGAGCCAGTCATCACGCCAGGAGCTCTTGTACTCAATGTTGTGGTTCTCGGACATGGTCCTCCTCCTGACCTTGGCAGGCGCATCCCGGGACGGGGCAGGCGTGCCTCGCACCGTCTTCGAAATCGCTCCCGATCGTCTGTTGTGCCAGACGTATTGAGCGCAGCGAGGCACGCCGAGGGGCTTTTGACGCCCCGCACGTTGGCAGCGTCGCGGATGATCACGATCTTCAAGAAACTGCCGAGATGATACCCGATGAGACCGCGGGCGTTCCCTCATCCATACGCGGTCATAGGCGGAAGGACACCCTCAAAGGCAAGTGGCCGCTCGGACAGCGGTGACGATGACTCGAGTTGCCACACAAGAAGAGGCGTCCAGCTGCATCTTAGGACACAAGGTGTAGACTTGGGTGGACGTTGACAAGACATGGGACGCACGGCTACGGCAGGAGATGCCATATTTGGGCAAGAGGAGCTTTGGCGATACCGCGAGGGCAACAGACTCGAGCTCAAGGAGGCGCAGGGCGGCCTCCCCAGAAGCTTCTGGGAGACCTACTCCTCCTTCGCCAATACCCAAGGAGGTCTCATTGTCCTTGGTGCCGCCGAGAAGAGCGATGGCACCATGAGGGCCATCGGCATTGCGAACCTTGAGGCGCTCAGGCGCGATCTCTGGGGTGGTCTCAACAACGAGCAGAAAGTGAGCGCGAACCTCTTGCTTGACTCCGACATCACGCAAGAGTCCATCGATGGGAAGTCTCTGCTGCTCGTTTACGTGCCACGTGCCGACCGCACGCTACGACCCGTCTACATCAATGACAACCCCAAGCGCGGCAGCTTTAGGCGCAACGGGGACGGCGACTACCACTGCACGGCCGAGGAGTTGCGAGCGATGGCACGTGATAGCGCTGAGGGGGCAACGGACAAGCTGGTACTGCCCGCCATTGACCTCGGCGCGCTGAGCGCGGAGACGATCGGCGCGTATCGCAACGTGTTCGCTGGCTACCGCCCTGACCATCCCTGGACGCGCCTGGGAAACGAGGAGTTCCTGCTGCGCCTGGGGGCCGTGGGGAGGTCTGCTGAGGACGGGATGGTGCATCCCACGAGAGCGGGCCTGCTCATGTTTGGTGAGGCGTGGCGCATCACGGATGAGTACCCCAACTACTTCCTCGACTGCCGAAGGCAGGAGTCAAGGCGGCGCTGGGACGACCGCATAAGCTCTGATGACGGGGAGTGGAGCGGAAACGTCTACGACTTCTACCGCAGGGCCTCGCCCATGCTTGCGCGGGAGCTCCCGGTGCCCTTCGAGCTGGACGCTGCGATGCATCGCGTGAGCGACACGCCGCAACACAAGGCCCTGCGCGAAGGCCTGGTCAACGCCCTTGTCCATGCCGACTACTATGGTCGCACGGGCGTGGTGGTCATACGGCGCCCTGGGAACGTCACGTTCTCAAACCCTGGGGGCCTGAGACTTGCCGCAGACGTCATCGAAGGCGGCGGCGTCTCGGACCCACGCAATCCCACGCTGTTCAAGATGTTCAACCTCATTGGGCTCGGAGAGAAGGCGGGCAGCGGCTTTGACGTTCTCAGGTACGCCGCGCGCTACGCGAGCGTCGCCGACCCCCTCCTCGAGGAGCTTGGCGAGCCCGACCGCGTGAGACTCACCGTTCACGTGAGGCTCAGGGGCGACGTCGGAAACGGCGGGGATGACGTCGGAGACGTCGGAAGTCATGTCGGTAATGTCGGAGGTGGTGTCGGAGGTGGTGTCGGGGACGTCGGAGGTCCTGCGCGACGTCCTTCTGACACCGAGGCCGTCGTGCTCGCCGAGATCCGAGCAAACCCCAAGGCCTCGGCCAAGGACATAGCCGCCAAGATCCAGCGAAGCGACAGGCAGGTGGAGCGCGCTCAGCGGTCCCTGCGCGAGGCCAAGGTCATCGAGCGCGTCGGCGGCACGCGAGGTCACTGGAAGGTAAACCCTAACTCCGGGGGCAATCTCTAAACGCGTCCACTTGTCGTTGAGGCCCTGGACAGTACGGTCGTGAAGGATGGGTCGCCCGTCCGTATCGTCCGCCGATTGGAGGCCGCCGGAGGTTCGCGCTGCCAGTCAGACCTGAGTGCGCATCCCTGTATGTTCATCCGACGCAATCAGCGCTCCCTAGAGCAGCCTTCCCAACTGCCCGACCGCCCACAGGGGCACATTGACCATCCACCCCTCATCGCGATAGCCCGAAAGGGACGTCCTCACCACCCTATCTAGGCCGAAGCGCTTGGCGACGACACCCAAGCTCTTTGACCTGAGGTTCTCGGCTGCCTTGACCTCGATGGGCGTCGGTCGAGCTCCAATCTGCGTCACGACGTCTATCTCTGCTCGGCTGTCGGGAGATGACCAGTAGTAGGGCTTGAGTCCTGCGCACACCAGCTCCTGAACGACGAACGCCTCTGTCAGCGATCCCTTGAACTCAGTAAAGGCCCTGCCCTCGTCGAGTATCGCTGCCTCCGGCAGACCGGACTGCGCGCCGAGCAGGCCGACGTCCACACCGATGAGCTTAAACGCCGCCCTGTCCTCATAGCCGGCCAGAGGTATCCTGAGCGCCGACGCACGGGGAACCCTGATCACGGCACCAAAATCTTCGAGCCACTGTATGCTCTCCTCGAAGTCACGCGCACGCGCCCCCCTGCGTAACGCGCCGAACACAAAGCGCTTGTTCTCCTTGGCAAGCTGTGCGGGAAGGGAGGCCCACACCAGTCGCATACGCTCGAGGATGCGAGCGGGAGCGTGCTTGGCAAAATCAGCAACGTATGCCTCAGTGATGTCTGTCTGAACGTCGCGCACGCCCCGGACGCTCGCCGCCTCGGCATACCGTGAGACAGCAGCGGGCATCCCCCCAACCACCAGGTACGTGCGCAAACGATCCACCAGGCGACTCTGCAAGACCTTGCCCATGCTTGCAAACGTGGCTCCATCGGCGAAGATAACATAGTCGGCCAGCTGCGTGTCACCAATCCCTCGGAGGAACTCGATGAAGTCCATGGGGTGCAGCGTCAACAGCGTGACCTTCCCCGTGGGGAAGGATGTGTCGCCTTTGCGCATGGCTATGCCCATGTACGAACCGGCGGCCACGACGTGGTACTCGGGCGCGTCCTCACAGAAGTACTTGAAGGCGGTAAGGCCGCGCGCAGCCTCCTGGACCTCATCGAAGACAAGCAATGTGGTCGCAGGGTCGATGCTCGTATTGCGAACGATCTCGATCTCGGAGACGATACGCGCGGGATCGAGGTCCTTGGCAAACAGCCCTTGGAGAGCCGGCTCCCGCATGAAGTCAATTCGCACCGTGGATCTGAACGCTCGTCTGCCAAACTCCTCCAAAAGCCATGTCTTGCCTGTCTGTCGTGCTCCCCTCAAGACTAGCGGCCTGCGATGGGCATCGTCCTTCCATGCCAGAAGTCGGTCCATGAGCTTTCGTTCCATTGCGCACAACCCTTCGCACCTGATCGCGGTCATCGCTGGCACCAACGCAGAACTCCTTGTGCAAACTCACTCTACTACATATATCATCCCTATGAGTGGTGATAGACACACGATGTTGCTCGCTATTATGTGGGAGAGAACCACATTATTGGTATGATCTTGCCAACAAGATCGCTCCAAGTCGCACGCGTGTTGCAGACGCCAGGCAGACGCCGCCCTCGACGTCTTGGTGGGCACGTCCAGTCACGCCAAGGAGGCCACCCGCCCGTGCTAGGATGGTGTCCCCAACAGACGGATGCGCGGCATCACAGGGCCGCAGGAGGAATCACCATGACAGACAGCAGCATGACGGGCCTCTGGGGCCTTCTTGACACGCTCAAGGGACACAGGTGGGTCGAGCTCTCCCACAGGCTCAACAACGAGAGCCCCTACTGGGGAGGCATGCCCGAGGGCGCCGTTAAGCTCGGCACCGTGATCTTTGACTGGGGCAACCCCATCCTCGACTGCCAGATCCAGTCCTTCACGTTCCCGGGGCAGTTTGGCACCCACATCGACTTCCCTGGCCACTTCGTCAAAGGCAAGCCCAACTCGGAGGCGTTTCTTGACCAGGCGCTCGCCTTTCCGCTGGTGGTCATCGACGTGAGCGACAAGGTCGCCCACAACGTCGACTACGCGGTGTCGCTCGACGACGTCTCCGACTGGGAGACGCGGCACGGGCGTATCCCCGAGGGCTCACTGGTCGCCCTGCGCACGGACTGGCACACCCGCTGGCCGGACAACGACGCCATGAACAACTTCGATGACGAGGGAGCCGAGCATTGCCCCGGCTGGACCATCCCCGTCCTTCGGCACCTCTATGAGGAGAGGGGCATCGCCGCCAACGGCCACGAGACCTTTGACACGGACGCGTCCGTGGAGGCCGCGCTCGCAGGCGACCTCGCAGCCGAGCGCTACGTGCTCTCGCACGGTCACGTGCAGGTCGAGGCCCTGACGAACCTTGACCAGGTGCCCGAGTCGGGCGCCATCGCCTTCGTGAGCTTCCCGCGCATCGAGGGGGCGACAGGCCTTCCCGCCCACGTCTTCGCCATCTGCCCCGACGAGCGGGCCTAACGAGCGCGGGACCGCATATGCAGACCAGGGGCTTGCGCCTCTGTGCAGGCGAGGTGGGGTCGGATGTGCTGGACCCACCCCTTAGCTCCGGTCTGAGCACGAGGGACTGGTTGCCGGTGACGCGTCTCCGCACGTGCCGCGCTCCCGTATAGGCAGCGCGGGGAAGGATACGACATGAGGCTGCTCACATCGCTCATGCTCAGGCACAAGGTGCGCCTGCTGGTCGCAGCCCTGCTCACGGTCCTCGGGTCCCTCGTGGCCCTGCTGCCGGCTCTCTTCCTGCAGCAACTCATCGATGAGGGCTTCTCTGCGGCGGACTTCGGACGCATCACGCTCTGGGCGGGCTGCATCGCGGCAGCCGCCGTCGCGCAGAGCGTGCTCAACGTGGTGTCCACCAGGCAGTTCGCCCTCGTCGGCCAGACGGTGGCGGCAGAGTACCGAGACGCGGTGGTGGACAGGCTGCTCTCGCTCCCGGTCAACTTCCTCTCTGACAAGGGCAGCGGCTACGTCGCCTCGCGGGTCGGCGAGGCGGGCCAGGTCTCGTCCCTGTTTTTGCCAAGCAACTTCAGCTGGCTGGGCACGCTTCTCCAGGCGGCCTTCGCGATCGCGATCCTCGCGTCGATGGACATCGTGGTCCTGTCCCTGGCGTGCGTCCCGTGCCTCCTGCTCGGCCTCTTCGTCGCCTGGGCCACCGCCGCGTTTCGCAAGGCGGTCAACGCGTCCCTTGAGGCGGGCGCCGACTGGTCCGGCAAGCTCAACGAGACGGTCCGGGGACGCGAGGAGATACGGCTCGGCGGGGGAAGGGCGCAGGAGCGGGAGGGGATGCTTGCCCGCGGGGAGCGGCTCAAGGAGGCGGGTATCCGGCAGAGCACCCTCTCGGGAACGACGACGGAGTTCATGAGGGTGTTCGCCACGGCCATGCAGGTGCTCGTCTACGTGCTCTGCGGGTGGCGGCTCGTGCAGGGGTCGCTCACGCTCGGCCAAACCATCGCCTTCGCCCAGTACGTGGGGAAGGTCTACGCCCCCATCATCGGGGCCATGTCGCTGGCCTTCACGGTCCAGCCCGCCCTGGAGGGCATGCGCCGCATCGACGAGACCTTCTTCGGCGGCAAGGCGGCTCCCGGGCAGGGGGCTGCCGTCCTTGGCAAGGTGGGCAGGATCGAGGTGTCCGGCCTCTCATTCTCCTATCCGGGCTCCGGGCGCCGCCTCTTTGGCGGCCTCTCCTTTTGTGCGGACAACCCGTCCCTCGTCATCCTGAGGGGCAACAACGGCAGCGGCAAGACCACGCTCGTCAAGATCCTCCTCAGGCTGCTTGGGGGCTACGACGGGACCATCCGCGTGGACGGCATCGACCTCAAGGACATGGACGAGGCGAGCTGGCTCTCCCGCTGCGCCTGCGTGTCGCAGCGCCCCTTCGTCTTCAACGACACCATCCGAAACAACGTCACCTACGGCCTGGGCCAGGTGAGCGAGGAAGACTACTCCCGCGCGCTCGAGCAGTCCGGCGTCGCCGGCCTCGTGGCTCGCCTCCCGGACGGCGACTCGACCGTGGTCGGCGAGGACGGCTATGCCCTCTCGGGCGGCGAGCGTCAGAAGCTGTCGCTTGCGAGGGCCCTGGCGCGGCGTGCGGACGTCCTCGTCCTCGACGAGCCGACGACGGGCCTCGATGCCGATGCGGTGCGCGAGCTGGAGCGGCTCGTCGAAAAACTGTCGAAGGAGAGGATCGTCTTCATCATCGACCACACGGAGGCGTTTGCCCACGGCGACGCTCAGGTCCTGTCGATTGACGGGTCGACGTGACAGTCAATCGCAGAGGCGATACCGTCCGACCTGAAATCATACAAACGCCGCTCTGTCAGGGGCCTAAGCATGTGAGCGGCATGACGTAGACGTCGGCGCCCTTGTCATAGCGCGCCAGCTCACCGGCTCCCACGAGCACCGCCATGAACGCCGGCGCTGGGTTTCTCGCCATGGGATTTCTCGCCACCTTGCGACGGAGGCGATCTAGGCTAGCGATAGCCTCCCCAAGCTTGTCCTCCCCGAGCTTCACCTCGATGCCCGCCCAGCGGCCGTCCGTCAGTTCGATGATAGCGTCGACCTCGAGGCCGTCGGAGTCGCGGTAGTAGTGGAGCGAATCGGCGGGTGCTCCGGGTAGCGCGGACGCGTAGACCCGCAGGTCATGCATGGCAAGCGACTCAAAGAGCAGACCAAACAGCTGCCCGTCGGACATGAGTCTTTCCTGCGTGATGCCGAGCAGCGATACCGCAAGCGACGAGTCAGCAAAGTACCTCTTTGGCTTCGTCCTCAACCGCGATCTTGAGCGTATCGGGGCATCCCACCCGCCGACCTCATCGACGACGTAAAGCCGTACAAGTTCCGAGACGTAGGATGACGCCACGGAAGCACTCGCCTTGGGACCCGCGCCGGATATCACCGCATCTGCGGCAACGGTCGAGAACTTGACCGCCTTTCCTGAGTTTCTCGCGAGCGATCGGGCGACGCGGCGCGCCACCCTACCGTCAAGGCCTCGTCGAGTGATGCTAGTAGCAAACAGGGCATCCAGATAGCTCGACACGTAGTCGCCAGTCCCCGTCGCCTTAGACCGGAGGGCTGGCCACCCACCCCTGCAGATCATGCGCGCATATGGTTCGAGCCGCTGATGCGCGAGTTGTGGCTCAAAGCGCCCACCGAAGAGGCCTGCGAGGGAGATCGCCCCGCTCGACTCACCGGTCTCGACAAGGGTCATCGTGCTCATCCGGTACGTGGCTATACGTCCCGCCCCACTGTGCTGTAATCTGTCCTTATTGGGCTTGGAGGAGCCAGTTAGGATGAACTGCCCGCTCCTGTTGCCCGTCTCGTCAATTCGATAGCGAACCTCATCCCAGATTGACGGAACATCTTGCCACTCATCGATTGCGTGCGGTTGCTCCCCCACAAGTGCTGTCGTAGGGTCCGCTCGGGCAAGTGAGCGCTCGGCCTCGCGGCCTATCCTGGTCACGCTCGAGGCGAACGAGAGAGAGGTCCAGGTTTTGCCACACCACATCGGTCCGACGATCTCGACAGCACCAAACTCGTCAAGCAGGCGTGACACGCCTACGTCGGCAATCCTTGGCAGATATCCATCCGGCTTGAGACTTCCCTGGTCCATAGGCCAACCTCCCGTCTGATGCAGTTTGTTGTCTCAGAGCATATATGTCTGCCGAGAATTATTGAACCAGCAAAACAGAGCCTCGTCAACCAGCAAAATAGAGCGAGATCTGTCGGTAAAACAGAGGAAATTGCCCGGCATATCAGAGGAAACACCATACCCCTCGCGGCCGTACGCGGTCTGCATGTACGGATGGCAGCCCAAGGCCTGCGGGCAAGATGAGTCCTGCGATGGCAAGCGGGGGAGCACGGCGGTCACGTAGCGGATATGACGGGCACGATGTGAGTGATTCACTCACATCGCAATCGTGATGTGAGTGATTTTTTGGCAGAAACTGACACAGACTTAACTAAGGGAAACTCTATTACCGCAGGTCAGAGACTTGCTGAAAGCATACTCGAAGTGAGTGATCCACTCACTTCATCAATGTGATGTGAGTAATTCACTCACTTCGCGACGCTCGAGGCGACGATGTGAGTTGATCACTCACATCACGCACGTTCGGGACGCCGGGATCCACGTGTTGTGCGGTACGCGCCCAACACCGGGCACCAAACACCGAGTGCCGGGAGCCAGATGATGCGTACCCAGCTCGGCCCCGCCTGCCCTACTTCACGCCGGCCTTCTCCTTTGCCCGCTCGATGGTGGCGAGCTGCTCCGACGAGAGGTGAATGCCGCCGTACACGCCCCCCTTCTGCCCGCCCCCCTCGTTGACGATGAGGTCCTCGAGCTCGCCGCGACGGCGGAAGCGCAGCTTCTCGCCGGGCAGGACGCGCTCGGTGGGATCATCGGGGTTCGTGATCCTAAACGCGCCTCCGCTCTTGAAGTTCTCCTTTGCCACCGAGATCATGAGCTTGATGCGATTGAGCTGATTCACCTCCGAGGCGCCCGGGTCGTAGTCCACGGCCACGATGTTGCTCTCGGGATGTAGCTGGCGCAGCCGCTTGATCACCGACTTGCCCACGACGTGGTTGGGCAGGCAGGCAAAGGGCGAGCAGCACACGATGTTGGGCGTGCCGTGCTGGATGAGGTCGACCATCTCGGCCGTGAGCAACCAGCCCTCGCCCATCGTGTTGCACAGCGACAGGATGGAGCTTGCCTTCTGGGCGAGCTCATGGATGTCCTCGTAGGGAGAGAACCTCTCGGACTTGGCGAGCATCTTGTTGATGGGCACCCGCATGGAGCTCACGAGCTTGATGCCCGCGCTGTGCGTGAGGCGACTTATGGCCTTGGTGCCCAGCTCGTCGTGGGTGTTGATCGCATTGGACATGCCAAAGAGGAAGAAGTCCAGAAGGCCCGGAACGTCGGCTTCGCAGCCCTCGCCCTCGATGACGTCCACGACCTGGTTGTTGGCCGTCGGGTGAAACTTGACCAGGATCTCTCCCACGACGCCGACGCGCGGCTTGCTGCGGTCGTCCGTGAGCGGCAGCGTGTCAAAGCGGTCGATGGTGTCTCGGCAGAGGCGATAGAAGCTCTTGCGGTCGGTGCGAGGTATCAGGGTCTTGGCACGCCTCATCAGGCTGTCGTAGAGCCTGTTGGCAGAGCCCCTCTCGGTCTCGTAAGGACGCGTGCGATACAGGAGCTGCATGATCAGATCCCCATAGAGCAGCGCGTAGATCGCCTTGACGATGAGGCCGGGCTTGAAGAGGTTGAAGCCAGGCGACGACTCGCCAAGCCCGCTCGCCGCCGTGAGGGAGATGACTGGCACCTCCTCGTGGCCGGAGTCCTTGAGGGCCTTGCGGATGAGGGCGATGTAGTTGGTGGCGCGACACCCCCCGCCCGTCTGGGTGATCAGGACCGCCGTGCGCGTGAGGTCGTACTTACCCGAGAGGACGGCCTCCATGATCTGGCCCGTGACCAGGATGGACGGGTAGCAGATGTCGTTGTTCACGTACTTGAGGCCCGTGTCCACGGCCTTGTGGTCGACCGAGGGCAAGAGCACGCAGTTGTAGCCCTCCGCCCTGAGCAGGGCCTCCACGATGTCGAAGTGGATGGGCGCCATCTGCGGGGCAAGGATGGTGTAGCCCTTGGCCTGCATCTCCTTGGTATAGTTGTGCTTCGTGAACGCGGCGCTCTTCGCCTCGCGATACACGGGCGTGCGACGGGAGAGGTCGGTCTGGCGGGCGCGCTCCAAGGAGCCATCGGCCATGCGCACGCCCACGGGCGCGGCCTCAAGCGCGATGCCGGCGGCCGTCTGGCGCTCAAGCTCGGCCTTCTGCTCCTTGAGGGCGGCCATGAGCGAGCGCACGCGGATGCGGGCAGCGCCGAGGTTGGAGACCTCGTCTATCTTGAGCACGGTGTATATCTTGCCGGAGGCCTCGAGTATCTCCTGCACCTGGTCGGTCGTGAGAGCGTCGAGGCCACAGCCAAAGGACTGCAGCTGGATGAGGTCGAGGTCGTTCCTGCTCGCGACAAAGCGGGCGGCACGGTAGAGACGGCTGTGGTACATCCACTGGTCCACGACACGGATGGGCCGCTCGGGCATCATCTTGTGGGCCACGGAGTCCTCGGTGAGGACCGCAAGGCCAAAGCCGTGGAGCAGCTCGGGGATGGCATGGTTTATCTCGCCGTCGTTGTGGTAGGGACGTCCCGCCAGCACAATGCCGTGAGAACCCGTGTCCTCTATCCACTTGAGGGTCTCATCACCCTTGCGGTGCATGGCCTCCTTGAAGGCGAGGTCCTCCTCCCAGGCCGCGTTCACGGCCGCGTCTATCTCTTTGCGCGTGATGGGCGTCCCACGCACACGCCCCTTGCCGGACGCGGCGTCCTCGACACGCTGGACGGCGATGACCTCAAAGAGGCGGCGCTTGAGCTCCTTCTTGTTGTCGTAGGGGATGAAGGGGTCCAGGTACTCGACCTTAGGGGAGGAGAGCTCGTCGACGTTGAGCTCCAGAGACTGCGGATAGCTCATGACTATCGGGCAGTTGTAGTGGTTGGTCGCGGAGTCGTCCTCCTGTCGCTCCCAGCGGATGCAGGGCATCCAGATGAAGTCGGGGTCCTTGCCGAGCAAGTTCATGATGTGGCCGTGGCTGAGCTTGGCCGGGTAGCACACGGACTCGGACGGCATGGACTCGATACCCGCCTCGTAGGTCTTCTTGGTGGTCTTGTCAGAGAGGATGACCGAGAAGCCGAGCTTGGTGAAGAAGGTGTGCCAGAAGGGATAGTTCTCGTACATGTTGAGTGCGCGGGGGATGCCCACGGTGCCGCGGGGCGCCTCGTCCACCGGCAGCGAGTGACGGTCAAAGAGCAGGCGGTTCTTGAAGTCAAAGAGGTTCGGCGCCTTGCTCTGCTCGCGTTTGGGCTTGCCGGAGCCCTTCTCGCAGCGGTTTCCCGTGATGAAGCGCCTGCCTCCGCCGAAGTCGTTGATGGTGAGCTGGCAGTTGTTCGAGCACAGGCCACAGTGCGAGTTCCTGCGCTTGACCTTGAGATTGTCTATCTCCTCGCGCGAGAGGAGCGAGGATGTGCCCGTGGCGCCCGCCCGGTCTCGGGCGAGCAGAGCCGCCCCGTAGGCGCCCATGGTGCCCGCGATGTCCGGTCGTATGACGTCGCGACCCGTGAGCAACTCGAAGGCCCTGAGCGTGGCGTCACTCATGAAGGTGCCGCCCTGGACGATGACGTATCTGCCGATCTCATCGTAATCGCGCAGCTTGATGACCTTGAAGAGCGCGTTCTTGATGACGGAGTACGAGAGGCCCGCCGCCACGTCACCGATGGTCGCCCCCTCCTTCTGGGCCTGCTTCACGCGGGAGTTCATGAAGACGGTGCAGCGGCTGCCGAGGTCGATGGGGCGCGCTCCGCGCACGGCAGCCTGTGCGAACTCCTGCACCGTCATGCCCATGGAGTCGGCGAAGTTCGCGATGAAGGAGCCGCAGCCGGCCGAGCAGGCCTCGTTGAGCATGATATGCTCGATGACACCCCCCTTGACCTGCAGGCACTTCATGTCCTGGCCTCCTATGTCCAGGATGAACTCGACGTCGGGCACGAAGGCCTTGGCGCCGCGCAGGTGAGCGACCGTCTCTATCTCGCCGGAGTCGGCGCGCAGGGCCTCGATCAGGATGCCCTCGCCGTAGCCGGTCGTGGTCACGTGCCCTATGGCACAGCCCTCTGGCAGACGGTCGTAGATGTCGTCCATGATCTTCTTGGCGGTCCCCAGGATGTCGCCGTTGTTGTTGTCGTACCAGGTGTAGAGGAGCTCTCCCGCCTCCCCCACGACGGCGGCCTTCATCGTGGTGGAACCGGCGTCGATACCAATGAACACACGGCCGCAGTAGCCCTCGAGCCTGCCCTTGGGGACGACCTGGGCGTCGTGGCGCGCCTTAAACTCCTGGTAGGCAGCCTCATCGGCAAAGAGGGGCTCAAGGCGGGCGACCTCTGAGCCCTGCGTGTCCTTGAGGTTGGTGAGGGCGTCGACGACCTCCTGGAAGCTCACCCGCCTGTCGGACTCCCCGGCGAGCGCCGCGCCCGTGGCCACGAAGAGGTGGGCATTTTGGGGGATGACGCGGTGTTCCTCGTCGAGCTTCAGCGTGACGTAGAAGCGGTGGCGCAGCTCGGAGAGATACTGCAGGGGTCCTCCCAGGAAGGCCACGTAGCCACGGATGGGATGGCCGCAGGCAAGGCCGCTGACCGTCTGGTTCGCGACGGCCTGGAAGATGGACGCCGCGATGTCTGCGGGGGCGGCACCCTCGTTTAGGAGAGGCTGAACATCGGACTTGGCAAAGACGCCACAGCGCGACGCAATGGGGTAGATGTGCGTTGCCTCACGGGCAAGGTCGTTCAGGCCAGAGGCATCCGTCTTCATGAGCGAGGCCATCTGGTCGATGAAGGCGCCTGTACCGCCCGCACAGGTGCCGTTCATGCGCTGCTCGATGCCGTTGTCGAAGTAGATGATCTTCGCGTCCTCGCCGCCCAGCTCGATGGCGCAGTCCGTCTGGGGGATGAGGGTCTCGACGGCACGCTTGGAGGCGATGACCTCCTGCACGAACTCGAGGTCGAGCCACTTGGCGAGCAGCATGCCGCCAGAGCCCGTGATCGAGACGCGCATCAACGGGTTACCTATGACAGCCTTCGCGCGGGCGAAGAGCTCCCGTGCCGTGGCGCGGACGTCGGTGTGATGGCGCTCGTAGTTGGCGTAGATCAGCCTGCCGCTTGCGTCGATGACAGCGAGCTTGACCGTGGTGGAACCCACGTCAATGCCAAGGCGCAAATCCATATGGGAGAGGTCGATGCGATTTGCGGGATAGAGCTCCGCCCCAAGCTGCCTGAGCTCGACGGGCTTCGCCGCCATAACCTGAGCCTGGGTGGACGCTGCGTGATTAGCCATTGTCGGACGCCCTCTCTGCACGTAGACCTGAGTCGCCAGCTACGAGCCGGGCACCGTCACCGACGCTCCGCCGGCCTGCGGCGCCCGCGCCGTCACCGGCACTCAGCAGCGCGAGCGCGATCGTGGGAATGTCAAAGTCGATGGCCCTGCCATAGAGGTCGCCGGGACGCACGAACATCAGCGAGGTCATGACACGAGCCATTACGGCAACGGACTCATGCATGCCGCTCGTGAGCCAGCGGACAAGGACCCCGACCTCCGCGCTGATGGAGAAGGTCAGGTAGTAGTCGAAGATGGGACCAAGGAGCTCAAGGTCAAGGCCCTTGGCGGCACGGGCGGCTATGACATCGCGGGCCATGCGCTTAAGGCGCTCGACAAAGGCGGGGTCACCTCCGTCTCCGAGGAGCGCGGCGAGATAGTCTCCGTGCTCCTTGAAGTATGAGAGCAGCTCCTCCGAACCCGGGCAGGGGGCGAAGCCGTCCAAGGCATCCTGCAGGATGTCGAGGTTCACGGCTGCTATGTTGCCAACCAGGCCCTTGAGGTCTCGGATGGTCTCCGCCTCGATCTGGCCCACGAGGTCGTTGATGTCCTTGAAGTGCGAGTAGAAGGTGCGACGCGTCACACTGGCGCGGTCGGTAACGGCCGTGACCGTAACCTGAGTGAGGTCACCGGTGGCTTCTATCTCGGCCGCAAGGGCGTCGCGCAGGGCGCGGCGCGTACGAACGCTGCGACGGTCTCCCGTCATGCGCGGATTGCGCAGCTGTGTGCCAACCTGCCGAAGAGCTGTTCTCATATGCCGCGAACCCCCAGTTCTTGCTCACACTGTGCAGTATGTTACAGCGTGAGTAGTATTGCACAATGTGAGAAAGAACATACGTGGCATGGACACACGCATGGCTACGCCACAATTACTTCACAGGAGGGGATAGCAGACGGTGCGCCACGAGTCATTGGGAACGTGGCGCCCGCGCTTCGAAAGCATCGTTTATCAGGACTTACTAACCCTCGTTCGGGCGGACGCCCTCCCCGCTCGTCTCTGGGCCCAAGGAGGTCTGGGCATCTGCCGACTGAGGGGACTGCGACGCGGCGTGGAGTTCCGCCGTTTGAGAGGATTGCGACGCGGCGTGGAGTTCCGCCGTTTGAGGGGACTGCGGAGCGGTGCGGGGTCCTGCCGACTGAGGGGACTGCGACGCAAGCGCCTCGATGGCAAGTGAGACCGGATCGGTAAAATCGATAGGCGAGGGTCGATCGCCTGAGACGGATGCGTTGGGAAAAGAACGTATGTCACCCCCATCAACAGGGCGAGAAGATGGAGTACCCGCTTGGTCAGCGCGAGAAAGTCCTGCAGATGCAGGCAGGCCCCACTCGACGTCAGGGGGACGTACTCCAGACGTGGCACCGGGCGCAGGAGAGGCATTCTGCCCCTGGAGCTGATCCTCTGGCCCCTGCCCCTGGAGCTGGGACTGCCCGAGCTGGTAGGGCTGCGCGGCATGCTGGTCCCCCCCGCCCAAAGATCCCAACCGTGCATCCGAACTTGGCCGCTGCCCTGCAGGCAGCGAGTCTGTGCTCTTGCCCCATGACGGAACATCGAACTGCCTCATCCATAGCCCGACCATGGTGTGGATCAGCAGGAACACAACGGTGCAGTAGACGGCCATCAGCAGGAAGATCACTGGATACAGAAAGAGAACGAAGAGCACGCCGCCCGCAAGGTCAAGGAAGACACCTATGAAAGCCAACACGTAAGACAGTAACAGCGGGGCGAACTCGCAGACGAGCGCGACAAGCGCAACTAGGCCCGAGATCTTGGCATAGCCGCCAGCATCACGCTTGATCATCTCCACAATGCGACTGATCTGATACCCTGCAGCAGAATCCTGATAGATGGTTGCCCGCACGCCCACCATAACCGTGAGGACCGTGCAAAACGAGACTACGACGATAAGCGGCCAACCGACAGGGCTCCAGACGCTCAGCAGAAGCCAGGGCAGCATCCTGATAAGCATCAAAGTATCCAGCACATCGGCAAGGGGGCCAAGATATGAGCGGGTCACCGCCATTGCGACAGCGCAGTAAAGCACCACCCACACAATGCACCATCCGAGGACCGCGACAAAGGCACGACAACCGCTCTGGAAACACCGAGGGATATCGATGCCCCGCCTCTGGGGAGGCCCTTCGAAGCCCCAGGCAACACGACGGGCCCACTCCATCTCGTATCCCAGCACAACGAGCCACCCCACCACTGGAACGAGCATGTAGACGGATAGCGTCAAGATGGGCGTATACCAGCCCCTATCCCTGGTGAGCAGGCCCCACGCATGAGAGAGGTATCTCGTTTCTCGCATGGTCCACCGACTCCTTCCCACATAGCGACAAAGCTCTCTGTTGCCGCCTGCGGCCGAGCGCCGAGGCGACCGGCGGGAGGTCACGCTACGACGTCCGAGAACTCCTCGTGCTTCTCGAACCAGCCTTGGGCATAACTGCAGCTCAGACGCGCCCGCATTCCGCGATCGCGCAGCTCTTCGGCAAGGCGCTGGCACAGCCTGCCCGCAATGCCCTGCCCGCGCCCCGCAGGTTCCACAAATGTATGGATGATGTCCACGGTATCGGGTGTGAGTTGGTAGAACTCGATATGACCAAGCTCGACCCCTTCATCAGCCATGCAGCAAATCCTATCCGCAGATACCTTAAATGTCATGCCCGCCCTCCCATCGTCGTACGCCGCCATGCTTTCTGTGGCATCACGGGGAAACTACCAACAACCCCAAAGCAGCTCGTGACCCCAAGGCCACTTGCAGCTCCAAGGCCACTTGCAGCTCAATAGTGTACACAAATGGCCCAAACGGGCACCGAGAGGCCCCTGGCACCGATCTGTGTACACTCCTGCGACCCCGGGGGTTGTCCGTAGCTCAATAGTGTACACAAATGGCCCAAACGGGCGCCCGGAAGCTCTCACTCTCGATCTGTGTACACTCCTGCGGTCACTTACGGCCCTCGCAGCCCTTGCGACCACTCGCGGCTCTTGCGGCAAGATCACCCGCCTAGAGCGTGGACAGGTTGATCGCAGACTGGCTGTCTATGGGTCGATTGTCTTTCAGCACTCCCGTAACTATGAAACGATGAGGGCCATGGTATTCCTCGACCATGCAGGTGCTCAGCTGCAGGATCTTATCCGTAGCGGCGTCAAGCGTGGCGCCCTCGCGAATGTTGCGCCTCGATGAGTCGGGATTAAGCACAAAGTTGTAGTACTCCTGGAGCGCCTGGGGGTTCTTGAAGTCAAACGAGTTGAGGATGTGCCGGTCATCATACTCATATGCAGCCACGATCTTGTAGATGAAAACACGGCCGGGTGTGAAGACGTACATCACGTCATGCTCAGCAAAGAAGTTTGCGTCCTCGAAGTTGTGGAGCGACCTGAACAAGTGGATGGGGTCGTCGGTGTTATGCCCATAGAGCACCGTCACAGGGTCAGAGAAGTCGAGTGCGTTCATGCTCTGTGAGAAGATGGCACCGTATGGAGACGCCTTACCCGAGCGATTGTGATCAAGGTAGTACGTGTCATCATCTGAGCTTTGCAGCACGGGGTTGTTCACGTTGGTCCCCGGAATCGTGATCCACGCATAGATGTCTTGGTTCTCCTCCTTGAGCTTGGAGAAATCCACGGCGTTCTCGACGTCTGCGGTCTCCTCACCCTCCCCTTCATCGGGATCTGCGCTCACCGTTGGAACGGGATCTTCCGCCGCCCGCTGCTTCTCTTCCGCGACGCTGGGTGAGACGGGCGGATGAAGCGTCACAGCGGCTGCCGCGACAACGAGGACAAGCGTGGCGACTGCCACGATGACCATGCGGGGCCTTGCGCCCCATGCCATCGTCCTCTGCCTCAGCGCCTGCCACATTTGCGTCAGCACCTGTTTCAGCATGAACCCCTCCCCACACACGAGCAGGGTGAGAGACGGCTGCTCTCACCCTGCCTCACAAGACCTATGATACTTCAAGAAGTCGCGCTACTGTGCCCTCAGCTTCCGGCGGACTCCAACTGTGCCAGCGACCGCGATGACCGATAGCACGGACACAACCGCAGGCACGATAGTAGATGACAGGGGCATGCCAACTCCAGTCTGTGGAGACCTTGTGCTCGTATCCACCCTGCCTACGCTCTGTCTTACCACCGAGGGGGTCACGCCGTCGCGCATGACCAAGGTATACGTGGACAGCCGCTCCATCTCGAAGACTGCCTCGCCGTTCGCATCCAAGGTCCTCTCCTTGACCTCCGTGCTGCCATCATCATGCTCGACATACAGCAGAACCTCTTTACCAGCAAACTGCCTTTCGAACATAACCCGAATCTCAAAGTTTCTGTACGTTCCCTTTAACACAAAGGACGCCCAGACATCGCCCGGCAGCGGGGTGTAGTTGGAGGCACGCGTGTCACTCCAATACATGTCATCAAGAGTCCCGGTAGTCTGTTCCGTCGGAACGATGTATATCCACCTCGCAACTCCATCAGCGAAGGTCGTCCGGTCGCTGAGCGACTTCCGGTACCTGCTATAATCCGGTGTCGCGCGATTCGAGTTGTTGTCCCTGGGCGTGTTGTCCCTGGGTGTGTTGTCCCTGGGTGTGTTGTTGTCCGGTGTCACGGAAGAGGAGGTCTTCACGACCAAGGTACACACGGTGTCGTCAGTCACGTCATCCATCGAGTATGAGACGGTACCGTAGCTGTTGATGATCGCATCCTTGGTCTCCGTGGAGCCACTCGCATGCTGAATATAGAGTACAGCATGCTTTCGGGCGTACTTGCTGTCGATGTTGGTGTACGCAAGCACAAAATTCTTCAGTGAGCCTCTGAGCAAGAAGGACTTAACGACAACATCGCCCTCTGCCGGCGTGTAGTTCGAGGCCCTCCGATCGGTTACCCAATAGGCTTCCAACCCAGACCCTACGGTCCTGTTGGACTTTCCGAACCATACGAACTCATCCGAAGTCCTCGGGTCAGGGACCGGAGTCGGGTCTGGCTTGGGGGTCGGAGCCGGGTCGGGCTTGGGGGTCGGGTCGGGGGTCGAACTCACGGGCTCGCAATTGATGGAGAACCTATATGAGCCCGACGCCTCAACCGTAATGAACATGTGTCCGCTGCTCGTACCGTCAATGACACCATTCTTGTCAGACGTTTTAGTGATGACTGACTCGTGGACGTCCGCCCCGTCCCCTGCGATGCTGCCCTTCTTCTCGCAGTAGATGGTGTACGTCCTTCCGCCCATCACCCCCCCAGCCAACCAGAAATCTATCTTTGCCTGCGCGGGCTCCGTAGAGCCGTCGGAGGCGTCCGTGGCTAGGTCGATGTCAAAGCTACCTTCATACCTGCCGCCCTTGTAATCGAGTGGGCCACCCTCTTTGACCGCCTTGTAGTTGGACGCCTTATCCGTGGACCCCACCATCTTGCTGACGATGACGTCACCCTTCACGGACTCAACCTGAACTGTCATGCGACGCTCCGCAGAGGACACTGGAGGATAGATCGATTTGTCATACGTAGTAAACTTTGCTTGCGCTGTGAGAGGTATCACCAATGCGAGCAAAAGCGCGCCGAGCAATGCCGCAAACCTCTTTCTCATCACATTCCCACCTTTCACCTTCACTTATAGATCCGAATACCACAGTACCTCTACGTAGTATAAGATTACCCGTATTTTTCTCTCATTGCAAGAGTATTTTTTCAATTTATTTTAGCCTCTTTTTTGCTCGCTCAAAGCACGACGCCGTGACCCGCGCCCGGCTCAGCTGTCTGTTGATCGGACAGACCGGCGCTCCTGGTGCCCTCCCGCTCGCCCGTGTCCTGGGTTGGGCCCCAGTCGTGCCGCGTCGTGTCCTCCTCGCGGGGCTCGGGCG